>ERZ1106961.157-NODE-157-length-41259-cov-200.838268_pt1 | contig 41259 bp, 31 predicted proteins | sample MGYA00403680_ERZ1106961 | MGnify/ENA primary metagenome ERZ1106961 (study PRJEB35170, sample SAMEA104062419) | human gut metagenome | biome: human gut; feature: human-associated habitat; material: faeces | place: Denmark | collected 2012-06-08 ... | reverse complement strand
CTTGCGGGAATTAAAGCGTATTTTGCCGATGGGGCGACGCTGGCGAGAAGGGGATAATGTTTTTATTTATTCAATGAATTTATATTTCGTTGAATAGATAACATTTACCTGAATATTAGACGCTGGTTTTGTGACTGATGTCGGATATTTGAATGTCGGCTTGAAAAATAAGCCGACCATCTCTTTAATTAAGCACAATTCCGTGTAATGTATACGCATTAGTTAATCATCTTGTAACTGTTAAATCAGGCAAGGCAATGTTTGAAGTAGTTATTACTTCTGACGTGCCTTGCCTTTTTTTTTGGAGCCATGGAATGATCATCGAAAAAGTCATGAACAATAATTGTGTACAGGCATCGATGAATGGACAGGAGGTTATCATTTCTGGGCCTGGCGTCGGTTACAACAAAAAATATGGAATGTCGGTCCCTGAGCATCCGGCTAACCGGATTTTTTATGTCAGAAATGAACAAAAAATAAACTCTACAAATTGATTGAACATGTGGATATTGAGTATGTTTTTGTTGCCGAAAAAATAGTGCAATATGCGGAGAACAATCTCGAAAAAAATCTCAATCCATCGCTACTATTGATTCTTGCTGATCACATTTCGAATGCAATATCCAGAGTCGCTTCAGGCATACAAATTAATAATGTTTTCCTTGATGAAATCAAAGCGTTGTACAAAGCAGAGTATGCGATAAGTCGCGATGCATTAACTATCATTAATGAGCAATTCAGCGTTCAACTTCCTGATGATGAGATTGGTTTTATAGCATTGCATATTTTAAATAATTATGAAAATTCAGTTGATTATGAATCAGTACGGATTATTGAGTTGTCGCAAATAATCACGGGGCTTATTGAAGTTGTTTATAACAGAAAGGTGGACAGAAGTTCATTTAACTATTCCAGATTTATGATGCACCTTAAATATTTTTCAAGTCGCGTGTTATGCAATGAAAAAATAAAACAGAAAGATATTGGTGATATCTATGAACAGTTTCTTGAAAAGGACATCCTGTTACAGCGCGCAATTCATGAAATTGAACGGTATCTGTATGCCACTTTTAAATATGAATTAATTTTAGAAGAAAAACTATATCTCTCTATTCGTACCAAAGTATTAATGGACTAATTATATATAACATTTATATGAGATAACCCACATGAAACAAAAGAAAGCCTGGAGTTTTTTTCAGAGCCTGGGGAAGGCATTTATGTATCCCATTGCTCTGCTAAGTGTATGTGGCATGATGCTAGGGCTGGGAAGTGGTTTAGCCAGTGATGATATGGCAAAGTTAATTCCATTTCTGGCTATTCCAATAATTAAAACCATACTTGATTTCATTGTTAGTCTTGGTTTGTTTGCCTTTGTTAATTTACCTGTATTGTTTGCGATAGCGATTCCCTTAGGATTATTAAAAGATAAAGAGGATAAAGCCTATGGTGCTTTTTCTGGCTTAATTGGTTTTATGGCGATGCATCTGGGAACGAACTTTTATCTTAAACAGCACGACTTATTGGTCGTTGCTGACCAAATGTCGACACATGGGCAAACCATCATTCTGGGGATCCAGTCCTACAATACCAGCGTGTTGGGGGGAATTGTTGCTGGGTTATTAGTCGCCAGCATGTATAAAAAGATCGTTAATTTACGCATTCCTGAATCGTTAGGTTTTTATAGCGGCCCACGTCTGGTGCCTATCATTACACTGATTGTGATGAGTGGATTTGGTCTGATCATTCCTTTTATCTGGCCGCCGTTTTTCAATCTTTTCATGCTCATTGGACACTGGATTTCAACTTCCGGTCCTGTTGGTTATTTCTTCTATGCAGTTGCCGAACGCGTGACGATTCCTTTTGGCTTAAACCATCTGGTGACGTCAGTTTTCCGCTTTACGCCAATCGGCGGTTCGGCTGTGATTGGCGGCGAAGAATATTACGGCACCCTGAACATGTTTATGGCATACGTCAAAGAGAATGCGGTCATTCCGCTGGATTTGGCGGGGAAAATGGAGCAGGGCAAACTGATGATTCAGTATGGTCTGGCTGGTGCCGCGCTGGCGATGTATCGCACTGCTCATGCTCAAAACAGAAAGGCTATCAAAGCATTGCTTATTTCCGGGGTGCTTACGGTGATTATTGGCGGCGTCAGCGAACCGATTGAGTTTCTGTTCTTATTTGTCAGTCCACTGCTGTTTGTCTTCCATGCCTTTATGAATGGATTCGCTAACATGGTTCTGCCATATATGGGCGTGAAGATGGGATTTACTGGCGATCTGATTCAATTTATTAGCTTTGGCGTATTGCGTGGCACAAGAACAGGTTGGCCGATCGCGGTGTGTGTCGAAGTGGCCTATTTCTTCATTTATTACTTTGTGTTCCGTTGGACCATTCTTAAATTTAACCTGATGACCGTAGGCCGTGAAGAGTCCAGTCCTGTCACGCTGAACGCTCACGAAGATACGGCTATAGCGGATATCCCAACTCCTGATAAATCAGAGCTGCAAGCGGCGGAGCAGATGGTTAAGGCACTTGGTGGTAAAGAGAATATTAAGTCACTGGATAATTGCGTAACTCGTTTACGTTTAACAATCGCTGATATGGGATTGATTGACGAAGTTGCAATAAAAAGAGCTGGCGGGATTGCGGTTGTTAAACTTGATCAAAATACCCTACAAGTCATTATCGGCACTAAAGTTATCGCCCTGCGTCGGGATATGGATAACTATATGGGGATATACTGATGGATGTTTTTAATACTCCTGTTTCCCGCAAAGGAACATATTGTACCCAATGGGACTTTTGCGAGGACAGATTTGGTGTAAAAGATGTACTACCATTCTCTATTTCAGATATGGATCTTCCGATACCAGACGCTATCACCAGAGCATTAAAAAAACGCCTGGAACACCCGATTTTAGGGTACAGTCGTTGGCAACATGGTGAATATCTGAATGCGATAGTAAACTGGTATTATCAACAATATCAAACAGATATTAAACCTGAATGGATAACCTATAGCCCCAGTGTGATGTACTCTATTGCAAAAGCAATAGAGTTATTGACATCGCATGGTGATAATATTCTCGTTTTTACACCTGTCTATAATGCATTTTTTGATGTAATTAAACATAGCGAGCGAAATATTCTGACAGCCTCTTTGATTATAAAAAATGAGGGGAGCTACGCTATCAACTGGCAAGATTTTGATCTTAAGATTAAAAGCGCAAAGATGGTGTTATTATGTAATCCTCATAACCCGACAGGAACAGTCTGGTCGGAAGAAGAACTGCATAAAATCGCTGCAAGCTGTACAAGGCATAATGTCTGGTTATGTTCAGATGAAATCCATAGTGATTTTGTTTTTAATCGTAGCTTTACATCCGCGCTTAAAATAAAAAAAGAAAAAGTAGTAGTATTTAACTCGATATCGAAAACATTTAATGTTCCTGCTCTAACAGGATCGTATATGATTTCAACTGACGATAATTTTAATCATAAGTTCAGAACGATATCGAGGTATCGCGATTTTGTAAACTCCCCATCAGTACTGAATATAATTGCAACTATTATTGCCTATAACGAATGTGAGGGATGGTTAAAGTCATTAAAGGCACATATTGCCTCTAACATTCAATTCACCCAGCAGTATCTGAATGAAAATATTCCAGAATTGATCGTAAGGCCAGCTGATGGTTGCTATTTTTCCTGGATAGATTGTTCTGCTATTGGTTATCCTTTTGATGAATTCTACAGTCGATTAATTCATGAAGGCAAAGTGGGCATTATGGCGGGGCATGTCTATGGAACGGAGGGGGAGGGCTACCTTCGTCTGAACCTGGCCTGCGGTCGAGAAAAATTATATATGGGGCTTACGCGTCTTGTGAGTGTAATTAAAAATATTAATCAGGGAGAATAAAAATGAATAACACGGATCTTATCCATCTCATTAAACATTTTATGCATAACGAACTTAAAGCAGTAGAAGAGGTTATTGATTCCCCACTTTCTGAATTCGCGAATTTAATTAAAGTATTACAATCTTGTCAGGGAAAAGTTGTTTTTATTGGTGTTGGTAAGTCCGGTATTATTGCCAGGAAACTCGCCGCAACATTTGCCAGCACCGGAACTCCCTCGTTTTTTGTTCACGGTACGGAAGCGGTACACGGCGACCTTGGAATGGTGGCGAAAGACGATGTTGTTATTCTTATTTCAAACAGTGGTGAGACGGCGGAAATCCTGGCGACACTGCCTAGTTTGAAAAAAATGGGTAATTATTTGATCTCTTTTACCCGCAGTCATCACTCATCGCTTGCGATAAGTTGTGATTTATCTGTTGAAATCCCCGTCAAAAGTGAGGCGGATAATTTAGGTTTAGCACCGTCATGCTCGTCGACTGTTGTTCTGGTTGTTGGTGATGCGGTGGCGCTTGCACTCTCTGAATTGAAAAAATTTACTCGTGCTGATTTCGGCTTATATCATCCAGGAGGTGCACTCGGCATTAAAGCAAATTCATAATTTCAAAATATAAATACAGTAACCGGTCACGCCATCTTTTGGGGTGGCGTTCTTTGAAGTGAGTGTCCGCTATGGAAAATGTTCTGGTCACCGTCCCCAGCTTTTCAGCACGCTGTGTTTCCGCCAGCAAGTTGCTAAGAGAGAATAATTTTAATCTTATTATTAAGAATAATGTGGAGCATCTGCTTAAATCAGAATCCACTGCATTACGAGAATCTATTTGCGCGGTCATCGCCGGAAAAGATGGTTATCAGGCGGACACGCTATCATTGCTGCCTGGTGTGAGAATAATATCGAGATTCGGGACGGGGATAGACAATATTGATCTTCGTGCGGCACAGCAATCCGGTATTGTTGTCAATAATGCGGTTGGGATTAATTCAAATGCGGTTGCGGAATTTATCATTGGACTTATCTTCGCGAGCATGAGAAATATCCCTGGCAGCTATCATGCGATGCAAAATGGCTACTGGGGTGAGTCGCATGGCTGTGAATTACAAGGGAAACGGATTGGCCTGGTTGGCTACGGTAATATAGGTAAAACTCTGGCGAAAAGGTTATCCGGTTTTGATGTTGAGCTTTTAGCTTTTGACAAACAACCCGACTATCAGGTTGCTGACAAAGCTGGAGTTCAGTTTGTATCAATTGAAGATATCTTTATGCAGTCGCATGTCATCATTGTTCTTTTGCCTTTTTCTTCTGAGCTGGAGAACTTCATTAGTCATAAATATTTGTCGATGATGCGCAATGGTGCTCTGATCATCAATGCCGCAAGGGGAAAGTTGCTGGATGAGGGCGCTTTACTTCAGGTGATTGAAGAACGAAATGTGTTTGCGGCGCTGGATGTGTTTAGCTCTGAACCGTTGGCGCAATTTAGCCCACTGCTACATGCCAAAAATATCATTACAACGCCGCATATCGCGGCCGCCACCGTTGAGTCATACCAGCAAACCGGGATACACGTTGCCCAGTCGATAATTGATTACTTCGCAGGAAGGGAGATAAAAAACGTGTTGTGAGTTCAGCGAACAAAGATTTTAAATACAAAAAAACCGCAATTTGTAGAACACATTGCGGTTTGTCTGCATTCTAATAAATTGGTTGCGGGGGCCACAGTCAAGAGGTTAATCCAATCTTTTGAAACTTAAGGTATTCACTGTTCCCGAACCCAAGCTATCTACCGAAATATACACTCATTATCTGATGTGAATCAACGAGTAGATCGAATGGCCTGTTCCTCTCTTTTTTTGTACACAGAGACTCCATTTTAAAAAATGGCAAGGTCACATATCCCTTATTGGTACATAAATCCCCCGATGTTTACTGACTTTGTTCCACCTTCGTATCCAGTAAAATGACATAGCGATTCAACAACTGATTTAACCGGGTATCAATTTGCGTCAACAGCGTTGGCGAAACCTCTCCGGTCTGTTTTTGCTCTTCCAGTTGCCGAAGCAGTTCTTCCAGCGGCGGCTCCTTTAACGACTGCCGGATGCCGTACACCGCCGTTTTTAGTTCCGAACCGGTCAGATATCTCCCCTTACGTTCATCCAGTGCATCCAGCTGCGCCGACAGGCGCTGTAGCTGGCTCTGCGCCTGAGCATAGCCATTCAGTGCCTTAGCAGACAGGGCGCTCAGCTCCCGCTGTTTGCGCCACTGCGCGTTCAGCGCCCTGACCTGAGGATTATCCGGCCACAGGGCATCAAGCTGGCGTAGCTGGCGATATCCCTGCTCCAGTGGCCAGCGGGCAGGCAATTTGTTTAACTGCTCCAGTTGCATCTGACTTGCCGCAATTGTTCTGTCCTGAGCCAGCAGCGCCTTATCCTTTACATCCAGCTTTGCCAGTTCGCCGCTCTCCAGCGACTGCGGCAACGGCATGACAGACAGTTGTATTCGCTGGATTAGCGCGTCCGGCTGATTAAGCTGCGACCAGCCCCATAATCCTGTTCCGCCGAGACCGGCCATCACAACCATTCCGGCCATAAATATCGGCCATGTCCGCTGCCGGGAGATTTCAGGGGATGGAACGGGTGGACTGGCATCCTTATCGTTTTGCTGAACGGATCTGGTTGCAAAAACCGGCTGTGGACTTTCCTCTGACTTTTTCGGTTGATTCATTTCCCGGCGGGGTAATTCAGGGAGAGTGATAGTGGTTTCCGCTCCCTGAGGCGCCAGCCGTTCCAGACGCAATGCGGTATTGCGAAACTGCCCGGCCAGTAGATCCAGTTTCGTCATATGCCACAGTTCACACTGTTGCAGCGTGGTTTCGATGGCGGAAAGATGCTGTACACAACGGTAGATCTGCGGCAGATCCTGATACTGAATATCCAGCGTTCTCAGTGCCTGCTGCATTTTTTCTGTGACCCAGCTGAGCAGTGATATTCTGGAATGTACCTGTACCGGCCAGAAGTCAGCCCAGCGCTGGAGCAGTATATCCAGTGAACCGAGTCCGTCTGCCATCCCTGCCAGCCCCTGCCGTCTGGTTATCGCCAGTACGTAACAGACCAGCGTCTGTAGTTCCACGCCATTTTGCCGGAACAGCGCGAGGCTGAGTTTTTCCACCTGACGCCAGTCCACATCCGGTCGGGCCGGGTGAGTCAGTTTACTCATTTCAGCCTGCAGTTCACCGGATTCCTTATAAGTACAGGGATCGCCGCCCATGACGAACTGGCTGATAAAATTCGCGTTACTTGCCATCAGTACGCCCGCTCCTGCTGTTTGAGATGACGCAGAACAATTCGTCCTTCCGGAGAAAATACGCCATCAAAGCGTATCCAGCCGGTATCGGGAAGCTGAGCGTGGATCAGGTAATTAAGATGCCCCGGACGGGGCTGGGGGAGTAATTCCACCTGTATCTGACTCAGGCGTGGTTCATAACGCAGCAGTGTTTCTTCAATCTGACGCATCAGGCCATGAATACCCGCAGCCATCCCCTGATGGATCAGACTGAGATCCGGCAGACCGTAATCCGGCAAATGCGCCAGCGTGCCTGCCCGGCAGTTGATAATGCGTTGCATATTGTCCATCACGGAAAGGATAAGCTGATCCCGCTCGCTGACCTGTTCCAGCGGTAACTCGCCGCTGAAACTGAACGTCAGCATTTCATATAAGGAAGGTGTCGACATCGGTTATTTATCCTTGAGAGGCAGCAGTCGCAGGTCGCTTCTCATCAGTTCAATCGAGCGCGGCTTGTCGGCCTCCAGTTCGTCCCTTTTGATCACCAGACGCCAGCTGTCGCTTTTTTCATCAGGGTGATAAAACTGCCCAATAATGGCGACAAACTGCGTCTCTTTATCCAGCGGCACATTCAGGGATGCCGTGCCTTCCGGTTTTACCCAGACGGTGTGTTTTGCCAGTACGTCCTTCTCCAGCGTCTTCTCTTCCTGCATAAACAGGGTGTCATAATCCGCCTTGTCAAAATCTTCGCGGGTTTTCAGTTGCCAGACATGCACCATCGTGGAAAGCGGCGTATCTTCCGCGTCCGTATTCAGGGCACTTCGGGAGAAGAAATCGAGATGCAGTATTTTGATTTGCTTGTAGAAAACGGCTGAGGCCACGCTTTTCGATTCATCCACCACTTTCTGAATCAGCCCGCAGCCACTCAGAACAACCGTCAGCATCGCCATACAGAGCAACGCCGGACGTTTAAAACGAATAGGAAACATGAGTCATACTCTCCCTGTTACGAATGGAAAAAGCGGGTATTAATCCCTGATAACGCCCCAGACTGACCGTCACTGTTCCGGTCGCGGGCGCGGCAAAGGAGGCGCGAAGGATGCCGGTACGGCTAATCTGTACACGCTGTTTTCCCAGTCTGGCAGCAGGCAACAGGCTGACGGGCAGCGTCAGTTGCAGACGGGCCTGACAGCGCCAGCCCAGATAAACGCGCAGCAGCACCAGCAAATCGCTGTGCAGTTGCCCGTCGGGCAGCCAGCCACGTGCTTCTGCGGCATCTTCGGTATACAGTTTCAGCAGCAACTGGCTGTTGACGTCGGTACCGGTACGCCCCAGCAGCGTTCGCGTTTTCAGGCTGATGCGTGAATTTTTTGACAGACCCGCAGGGGCCGGGAGAATTACAGGCTGCGGATCGTGAGGCACCACCGTCGCTTTGGTCAGCGGGGCAAGCAGCCCTACCAGTGCCGTGACGCCTTCCGCCGTGCGCGTCGGCAGGCGCATCACGCTGAGCAGGGCCAGAAAACGGGATACCGGCGTGGCGATATGGTTCTCGCTGCCGGGAATACCCAGCCCGATGAGTCCCAGCAGACAACGGGAAATGTCATCCACGGCACCTGCTTCAAACGACGCCGGGTAGTTATATTTGCGCCAGATGCGGTAGTACTGAGTAATAAAGCGATGGTTAAAAATATCGAGAAACGCCATCACTGCGTCATGTCCGTCATGACGCTGGGTAATGTAGTCCAGATAGGCGGTGGGCAGCGGCGAATCCACGCCGTACAGGCCGAGAAAGGTGGTGCGCACCGTGGGGGGCGCGTCGGGATTGCCCGCGTCACGTTCAACGTTTTTTAACTCGCTGACCGGAAAGCCCATACCGGGATGAGGACGAAAGCGCACCGCATCGGTGGCGGGGCTGTCGGTACTGCCCAGCGGCGCGTTCTGCTGGCTCTGTTCCAGCAACTGGCAAAAACGGTAAAAATTGATCCGCGCAATATCCGGGGCCAGCCGGTCGGTCAGCCCGGTACGCGCTGGCTGTGATGCTCTGTCCATTGCAGGCACTTTCCTGTGGGTTGCAGAATTAAGGTCAGTTGAGTGAATAAGTGGATATCGGCATACAGTGCGAAAAAGCGGTGCAGCAGTTCACCAAACAGCGTGATATCACCTTCTCCGGCAAAGCCGTTACTGTCCAGCGTCACCTGAATATCCACGCCACGCAGCAGAAAGCCTCTTTCAAAACGCTGTATCAGGCTGTGCTGAACGTCGACAATCGCCTCCAGACGACGGCGGTTCATCTCGCTTTCGGCCCAGTCGTACAGTGCCAGCGTGCCGCGCAGAATTTCGGCGTTATCCATCATCGATAAAAAGTTAGAACCAAGGTGACTGAGCACCCGCCAGTGGAAGCGGTCACGCGCAGGGGGATAGCAGGGCTGCGTCGGAGCGCACAGGTTGCGCACCCGCAGGACGTTCTGTGAGGCATGAACTGGCGTATCGAGCAGCGTGCTCTGTAAAGCCTTACGGGGAAGCTGCCCGTTAGTACCGGTCAGGCTTAAAGAGAGCGTTTCATCCTCCAGCATCCGGTCAGTATCAAATGCATCGCCGCCCAGAATCAGCCAGGTGTCATGCAGGCCGGAAGGGCCGCGCTTTACCCGCGTGTGGTAATAGCGTTCCGGCGCATCGTGGCGCAGCATCCCGCCCCGGTGACGAAAGCTGGAGAAGGGGACATACGCCTGACTGCCGGTATGGCGCGAAGAAATAATGTTGTCGACGGAATAAATCTCGGTATGCCCGTCCTGAATGCGCATCGGGCGCAGCAGAAATTCGTTTTCCAGTGGCGAAAGGTGTAACGGATCGGCTTCGAGCGGGAACAGGTTGATGACCGGCACGCAGTGCAGACGGATATTATCGCTGTCAAACGGCAGGTCGTGAGGCCAGTTCTCGTTCAGCACCACGTCAATCTCAAAGCCGGTTATCCCCTCCGGCCATGCAACCTGCTCCAGCCCGTTCAGCGCCACGAACATAAACTTCTCGCGGAAGGTGAAATACTCCAGCAGCAACTGGTAACCGCTGAAGGCTGACTCACCTTTTGGCCAGAGCCTGTCATCATCCTCAAAGCCCATCGGGGAAAAGTGTGCGCCAAGCATCCGGCGATCCTGCCCCGGCAGACGCAGCCAGAACTGCTGCGTGCCAAGCGTTAAAGCCCGGTGCAACGCACAGGCTACCGGGCTGTCGGCATTGAGATAGAGCGGCAGGCGGGATAAATCGATCTGCGACCAGTCACCAACCAGCGGGCCGCACGCAAAGCGCAGACGGATAACCGAGCGTCCGTCCGGTTCATATTGCAATGACACGTCCGGCAACGCCAGCGGATGCAGCGTGATATCACGCGTGGCACTGTAGACGCAGCGGGTTCTGCGCTCGCCAACAGGGCGCGACAATACCTGAAAATCGCTCAGCGTTTCGCTCTGCTTCATCTGCCGGTGATCTGTCGACAGTTCAACCACGGAAAGTGACGGGATGGTTCGCAGGTAGTGGGGCCACAGCAGGCTGACCAGCCCTTCAGTCAGTTCCGGCAGATCGTCGTCCAGCTTTTCGCGCAGGCGGCCCATTAAAAAAGCGAAGCCCTCGAACAGGCGCTCCACATAGGGATCGCGTGCGCCGGGTTTATCAAGATTAAGCATCGCAGCACGGTCGGGATACGCCTGTGCGAATTCTTTACCCGCTTCACGCAGGTAGCGCATTTCGGCTTCATAGTAGCGTTGGGTCAGGTCGTCCATTCAGAGAGTTATTTCCCATTTAACTAAAAAGTTAGATAACAGTAAAAAGAAAATATATTTTACAGTTCATAAAAAACCAGTAAAAAACAACAATAACCCATAAAGATGAGCGCAATTAAAAAACCATTACAATCATCTGTTAAAAATAAACAATAACTACTTAGTTTATAGTATTACCGGTCAGTTACTTCATCTTCCTGGGTATTACATTTTTAATATAGTGTTTGATATTTACATTCCGTTTTACATGATATTGATTTATTTGCCATGTAAGATTAAGCAACTCACACTGAAAATAAAATTAACTGTTACTGATACATCGCTACTCTATTGTTTTTTAGATAAAACATCATAACCCCATCATTGATTTAATTATTGCCATTTTTTTTGCATAATGATTTTTCTTTAACGTATTTCGTTGCCAGACCCGGCATCCACCCAGACGGGATACCATTACAAGCAATATAATTTCTAGATAATAATTCTTTTTTGTAAAATGACGAAAAAATCAACACTGCGCAAATAGAGAAAGCAATAATAATTTTAATTATCAACCAAAGGCGCACCATTGTTACTTTAGATAATCGTCGCCCACTAATAGCAAAAAACAAAATCTCAAACGACATTACATATAATGTGAAAGGTAAAAATACAATTAATACATATCCCCAGCTATATACAATAATATCATCCCATAAAAACAATTCATAAATAGCATAACACCCAAAAGAAACAAAAGCCGAGGACAGAAAGAATATAAATAAAAAACTACAAATTAAATTTACCATTTCTTTTATTGCCTGAATATTCATCTCTAATTTAGTCCCCACTTAATTATATTATCAAGATTTTCTCTTAGATATTACTTCACCTCATGCTCCAGTACCTCCCTTCCTTTAATTAGCACATTTTTTGCCCACATAGTTCCCAAGTCCCAGATATCATCTGCAGTCTCTCTGGCTTTCTCAACAAATTCCTGCTGAGCTGCTTCAATATAGGCCACAATACAATCAGTAATCCAAACTAAGCTGCGTATCGCACAGTACCGCCGCCTGAGTATCCTGACACTTATTTCACAGCCTTACCATTCTGGTAATCTCTATAGGAATACGCAGCCGGATCTGTGTTATGCCAATAGCCTGCTTCGTGGACAGTATTATCAAATGCCCACAAAAAATACCCATCATCACTTGTTTTAGATATTTTTCTTTCTGTCTCAAATTCATACCACTTATCTTTATAAGTAAAAGAAATAAGGAAATAATCATTGACAGGCTTTAATGTTTCCGCATCAAATGTCGTCCTCAGATATTCACATTTAATTTTACCGCGCATCAGGTCTTTAAATTTCTGAGCATCCATCTCAGCAAGGCCATATAGTGCAGGAAGTCTTTTATCCGACCCATTTAATGCGTTCTGTAATTTTAATGTAATACCAAAGTCATCCAAATTAGCAATTGGAGTATATTGAGTATTCAATATATAATGATCATCTATTTTAATATATTGAAGTTGCTGTAGCCATTCGCTGGCATCAAACTGTATCCTTTTATTTGGCCAGTTGGGATCGTTCGCGTCAGCAGTTGGTACAGTGACAACCATCTGATATTCTTGCCTGTACATATAATATCCTCCACCACACAAAGTAATGACGACAGATGTCGTCACTGCGTAATACCATTTTCTTTTTAAGAACATTATTGAACCCACTCCTCAGGCTGATAATCCTGTAACCCGCTTTTCAGCCCTTTCGGCGAATCCCCTGTTCTTGGCATATGCCATGCACCATTAGGAGCTATTGGTCCTCCGCCAGACTTTTCATTTTTGTCTCTGGTAGTAACATCTGCATGGCGTTTTGATTTCTCATCATATCCCTCTGGTTTCACTGGAGGGGAAACTTCAGTATTCCCCTTTGCTTTTTCTTTATTATACATATCTATATCTTTTTTATATTTTTCTACCACACTACCATATTCCTGAGCTTCTTTAATTTCCTTGCCTGTCCCATAAGCCAGACTGTAGTCCGATCTCATCTCAAACGCTTTAACCATGACATCCCAGTTATCAGCCATTTTCTGTGCCGGGCTGTCCTTTTGCCCTGCATCATCCTTCCCGGAAAAATCTTTATCACCATCTGAGATACCGGCCCGACAGGCATATGTTGTCACATGGGCATCATAATCAAAAACTGACTCGTGAACTGCTGCAATATCTTCATGTTTAAACATTCCATTTTTTTCAATATCCTTGTCTTCATGATGATAATGATATGAAGCTGTTTTAATAACACCGTGGCACAGAATAACCAGTTCCTTAATCACTCTTCCTTTTTCTTTGCGTTGATTCAGGAATGAAACTAATTCATCCTTATTCTTGACATAGATAATTCTTCCATCGTGCGCTTTAGTATAATCATTAATTCTATCAATATCTTTTTGCGTATACCCAAGCGAAAAAACCACCATAATTCGCTGCGAACTGGAATCCTGTTTACTGGCTGGAGGAAACTGTTGTAATTGTTCTAATCCACAATTTATAAATCGATACTGATTTCCTTTTGAGTCCTCCATTCCTATCCAGTTTGTTACGGCTGTTCTGGCCGCCACAATCACAATATAATCACGCCCATTAATCCAGTTGACATATTTTACAGGTTCATTCTCTTCAGTTGTTAATTCGATCTTTCTATTGTCAATTTCTTTTAATGAACCAAAATTTTTCCCTCTTTTCAGCCAGGAATCAGCCAGTTTTCCTGTAAGTGCAATTACCTTTTGAGCAGTATCTGTATATATTCTCTCAGTCTCGCCATCCTGATTAGTCTTGCCACTGAGAGACATGTTATTATTTAGGATAAAGACATAAGGTATGTCCTGTACACTAACATTATTTTCGCCATGTTGAAGTTTTATCTGATGACTGTATTTTTTATCTGGATTACCGGAAGTCAGATTTTTCCTCGCCGACTGCGCATGTTGTTCCGGCTCGCTTCCCCCGTCATCCGTTTCATAGGTATCATCCATCATTGACGCAATAAACCGCGCCTTGCACGGGCAACTGCTCTGGCTGTCCAGAGATCCCGCCATCAGCCTGCCGTGAATATCCGTTTCCGGCACGCCGCCCACAATAATAAACATTCCCGGATATCTGCCGCAGGTGACCCGATCCATATCCCGTGCCTGTGGGATACCCATGATCGTATGGTCGTCCGCGCCTTCAATAATTTTGCCGCCGCAGGTGGTTTTGTCCCCCCTGACCAGAAAATAGCCTCTTCCCATTGCCATCAGTCCTTATGTTGCGTATCACACAATACCGCTGCCCGTACCGGATCTATTGTCACCAGCGTTCCCAGCAGGATTTCCATTTTTCGGTTCAGCAGGGCTTTATCCGCATAGCGGTGCGCCCGCAGGCGCAGCAGTTTCAGTTGCCGGGCTTTTACCTCAAACAGCAGGTCCGGCTCCCACTGCGTCAGCGTCAGCCCCTGTGCGGCGATATCCAGTTCTTCCAGCAGCAGGAGCGCCATCTCGTTTTTACCGTACTGTTCCGCCACCCGAGCCATCAGCAGCCGCAATAACAGGCGCTGTCGTGCCGTGGTGATGCCCGGACGGGTCTGTATCCAGCCCAGCGCCGCCTCCACGCCCTGACTGTCTGCCATCTCCAGTGCTTCCGGCTCCAGCGCCAGTACGTCATTTGTGGCGTCGTCTGTCGGCACAGCAGCTTTCCCCGCAAGCCATGCGCCGTCTTCCCGCATCATGACCTGCTGCGCTATCCAGTTGCGCGTCACCTCGTCGGCGAACGGTGTGCCGTCATTCCATGCCAGATTTTCCAGCCCCGGCAGGCGCTCCAGCAGCAGCGCCAGGTCCTGACGGATAACCGCTGTCCACCTGTCCCACGGTGCGCCCGCCTTAGCCAGCGCCTGATGCAGATACCACTGGATATCCAGCCAGAAATGGCTGACGCCGGAGCTGAACATCAGGTCGGCCTGCTCCAGCAGTTCCGTCCAGTTCTGCTGGGCATACAGCCGCTTAAGCTGGTTGCGCGATTCTGTGCGCGGCGGGGCCAGCCGGGTTTTGCCGTCCACGTCCGGCGGCAATTCATGCACCGTGTCCCAGCGCAGGGTTTTCATTAGCCGGTGCGCTGAAAGCCAGCCCTGCGGCTGTTCGTTCAGATAACGGGCCAGCACTTTCGCCTGGTCGAGCAGGTCACGTCCGGAGGTGATGGTCTGTACCTGCGGCGCATCCACCGGGGATGACGGTGCCGGAACGCCGCTGCTGTTCTGCGGCACCACCGCGTTCATTCCGCCCGACTGTGCCAGACGCGATTCCAGCGCGTTAATCAGCGGCATCAGGGAGGGGGAATGCTGGTCTTCGGGCCACGCGGCGAAGGAAACCGTCAGCAGATTCAGGGCGGCAACAATGTTCGCAAAATCCTCTTTTGCCACTTCCGGGTCGCGGGCAAGGCTGTCGAGCATCTTTTCCCCCGCCAGCCACTCCAGCGCCATTTTCCGGCTGGCCGGTCGCGAGGGCAGCAGTTGCGTACCGAAGCGTTCCACCAGTCCGCTCAGCAGCGCCAGTCCTTCCGCCAGTCCGCGCTCACCGTCGCGGTGCAGTCGCGCCCAGATGTAGTAAGTGGCGATGCGCACGTCTTTTGCCTGCGTCAGCAGCAGGGATTCGGCAAGCTGGCAGATGAGGTCCGTATCCGCGCCGGAAAGTTTGTTCATCTCGTCGCGGATACGCAGGAAATCGTCGTGGTAGCCGGGGTCTTCCCCGACCGGCGTGTCTGCCGTCACCGGCAGCAGCCATGTCTGCCACAGCGCCGCCTGTGTTCGCGCCACATCCAGTGCATCCCGGTCAGCAAAACAGCTACGGGTCAGCTTTTGCAGCAGTTCACTCATCGGCGTCTTCCCCATATTCTTCCGCATCCTTCATGCTCTTCCCGGTCAGGAATACCTGTCCAGGCAGGCGGAAGTTTTTCAGTTCCAGCAGCGCCATCGGCCCTTTACCCTGTTCAACCCGCAGCAGGTAATTCAGCGGCAGGCCGTCCTGCGCTTTCCACACCACCTTAAAGGTGCTGCTGTCCACCGGCGTCACCTGCGCCTGTTCCAGCAGGCGAATAAGGCTCCAGCTTCCCCGGTAATCCGCCAGTATGCGTTCCATTGCCTGCGTGCTGGTCCAGCTCAGCGATGCGCCGGGTTGCCACTGTTCATCCGGCCAGTTAAAACGCTGCCAGCGTTCTTTCTGGTTGAAATACTCCAGTTCCTGCCCGTCAATCACCAGATGCGTCTTCATCACGTCGCGCGCCGGTTTTGCCCGCAGTTCAAAATGTATTCCGGCATCGCCGCTGGCAAAGGCGGTATCGGCCACATCGCGCAGGCGGTTCAGGGCGCGGATAAAGTCCGGGTTGACCGTCAGCCCCTGCGTGTTCATGGCGTCAGCCACCCAGTAGCGGCCTTCACGTTTCAGAACGCCGGAAAGGTTGGCGGCAATAAACTGGTTGATGCGTCCGTCATCGCGCAGGTACTGCGCCAGCAAGGGAAGAGAGGCATCGTTCTGTGAGGCTTTGAATGGATAGCGGCCAGCGAAGTCCTGATTCCAGTGACTGACAATCGCCCGTTGCCACTGTCGGTTCAGGCTGTCTGCCGCAGGCGTCAGCACCTGCCGCCATGACTGCTCCACCGGGCGGACGAACAGCGCCTGACCGAAGCCATTCCATTCCTCACCCAGACTGGCGGCAATTAATCGCCCGTAGTCGCGGGTGTCGGTGAGGTCAACGGTTTTGCCCTGTAAAACCGTCTGCGCCAGTTGCTGGGTCATCTCCTGCGGGTCGGGGGCGTTGGTCACCTGTTGCAGTTTGAGGCGCACGCGGGTGACGCGGGTCAGATACGTTTGCAGGCTGAGTTGCGTATCGCCACCACCGCTTCCGGACTTATCGCCCAGCAACCGCAGCAGCGGCGCGAAGGTTTTATCCAGCGGCCCGACAGGCACGTCGCCTTCACGGGATTGCTGCGGCGTTTTCTCCTTGCCGTTAAACAGTTCCTGTGCCGATTTCGCCAGCGAGTCTGACAGGCCACGGTTTTCCCTGCCTGTCGCCGCCTGCCATGCAAGGGTATCCGTCAGTGCAATCAGCGGCGACTGACGGGCATCGGCCATCAGCGTCAGCTGGTCGAGAATGCCGGAGAGCGAGTCTTCCTTTTTCCAGCGAATGCTGTTGAGAAACGCCAGCCAGCTTCCGGCGAAGTCGGTAAAGTAGCGAGAGGTGAGACGGTTACGCAGCGTATCCGGCGAGATATCCGCAGAGGTATCCTGCTGGCGGTCGCTGAGTACCCAGTCGATTTCCTCGCGCCGCGCCGTCACCACCTGCTCGATGGCTTCCCTGACCTGTCCTTCCCACGCCTGACGGGTGAACATCCCCGGCACCGTCTGTTCCGTACTGAAAAGAGATTCGGTGAGGGTATCTCCGGTCATGTCTGCCAGCGTCATATCGGCGTAGTTGCGGGACACCTGTTGCAGCACGTTCTGGTAGAGGGTGTTTTCGGCATTACGCACACCAATCTGGCGCAGCAGGATTTTACGCACCGCGCCGGTCAGTTCCGGTGGCGGTGAGGTTTCCCACTGCGGGTGTTCCGGCAGGTTCGCCATCCAGAAGGTCAGCAGTGACGGCAACACGTTCTGCCGCACACCTTCCGGGATATTCTCGTAGCGCAGGCCGTCTGCCATCAGCGTGGTACTGAAAAAGGCAGCGTCGGCCTTTTCCGGACGGGAAGTCATCAGCAATGCCTTAAGCTGCTTATAGCGTTGTTCACCGGTGGCGGTACGCTGAGGACTGTTGGGCGGCAGCGCGACAAAGGCATTAAGTTGCTGTTGCAGATGGTCAACGGCCACGTCGCGCACCAGCCGGTTTGCCGCCTGTGCATAGCAGGGAAAGGCGGCGGCGAGCAGTTGTTGGTTACGTTCAAGACCAAAACGCTGATACCACGGCGCACCTTCGCGGATACGATATTGCAGGCGCTCCAGTTCGCCCTGCAGGGTATGCAGCGCCACCAGTTGTTCTGCCAGCGGCAGGCGGGTATCAAGCGCACGTGCCGTCTGGATACCGGTTTCCTGAACAAGCGCGCGGTTGGCGAAGAACGAGGTCGTCATTCCGGCCCCCCATATCACCAGCACGCAGACAGCGGACATCAGTGCGGTACGCAGCCACGGAAAGCCCACCGCGCGGCCCCGCGCGTTATCGCCGGTGATGCCTGCCCAGACCGGCGACGGCAGCCACGCATGAGGTGCGGCCTCCGGTACGGCGGCAAGCGGCGGGCTGAACATCAGGCCACGCAGACGCAGGGAGGAAAATGCGCCGCCTGCCAGCAGCGGTTTCAGAACGCTTTGCCAGTGAGCGATACCCCGCTCTGCAAGGGTATGGGCCAGACGCAGCAGAAAATCATGGCGGTTATCGGCCAGCAGCTGCGACATGCCCTGTTCCGTCAGTGGCAGGGTTTGTGCTTCCAGCATTGCAGCCAGTTGTTCCGGGGTACAGCGTTCCGGCAGCAGGCAGCCGACGCTTTGCAGAGGGCGTCCGGTCTGATAATCACCGTTGTCACAGACCTGCCACAAATAGAGTGGGGCCTGAAAACCGAGTCGCTTACTGCCGTTGACCAGCTCGCGCCAGCCTTTGTCGAGTTGCGCTGTCTGACGGCTCTGTTCTTCTGTCAGTGGCCAGATGATGCCGTCCAGCGGACGGCTGCGGCGCAGTTTTTTTAAGGCGGCCAGCAGTGTGACATCAGGCTCCGCTGATGGCCTGCCGCCATATATCAGCACCGTGTGGTCGCCCTCCAGCCAGTGTTGCCCGGTCAGCCCCGGCGCGATGGCCTCTGCCTGTTCAGGCTCGCCGGTCACCAGCAGCAGGCGGATTTTACGCCGCCAGAACGGGCCGTAGCGGTCGCGCAGGAAGGCGGCGAGTTCCACCATTGCCGGATGACGTCTGTCGGCTTTCTTTGTCGTCACCGCCCGATAGTCATCCCCGGCGGCAAGCTGTCTGCGGAGTTCAAAGCTCTGTACGGCAGCGTGGCGGTTCAGCAGATGATAAACCCCCATGATAATCAGAAAGACCACGCCAGCGGCAATCACGCCAGCCATCCAGTACATTTGCTGTGAGCTACCCGGTTCAACGCCCAGCAATGCCGGTTTACGGTGAATAAACGTGCAAAGCGCAACCACAACAGCCACGGTCATGACGATGGCAGGCCCTGAAACCGAACGGGGCCGGAGACGGTTTAATCCCGGAACCACTATGATGCCTCCTGTGGGGAAACGAATGGCGACACCACGGTCGCCCATGAATAATGCCCGCCCTGAACGCCGCTGAGCGTCAGTTGGGGGTGTTGTGATTGTATTGCCGCCAGCGTTGCCGCAGCGACGGACAGCCACGGCGCAGCCGGTCCGGAGCGCCCCAGAAAGGCATCCAGCTCGTACATCAGGGCTTCCTGAGCAAACGGCTGGTTCAGGCTTAACAACGCGGCACGCTGTTCCCTGTCCAGTTCGGCAGTCCACATACCGGATATGGCATCTGGCTGCACCGGCATCCAGTCCAGCGCCTGTGCAATGCCTGACGCCATCATCTCTGTATCTGTGATACGTTCAGGACGATGCAGCAGGGCCAGCGGCGTCAGCGCGGTTTGCGTCAGTCGGTTTGCCAGCAACAGCGCGGTGGCGGATTCTGCCGTCCGTTCCGGGTTCTTCGGTTCCAGACGCACGGAAATCACCAGCAGTACGGCCTTTTCCTGAATAAAGTTGTCCAGCCAGTCGTCCACGGCGGCCAGCCCCGGCTCCGGGGCAGAAAACAGACGGGCTTCCGGGAGTCCGGCTTTTTGCCATTCGTCCTGCCAGATAGTTCTCACGGAGGCCCCTGAAAGCGGCGCATCAATTTCCAGTAGTACGTTGATATGAAAATCAGGGGGCAGCAGAAACAATTGCGGTCTGATATCAATAAAAAGGCGGGAAATAATTTCGGATAAACGCCCGGTAACCGGTTTATTGGTTAATACAGGAATGACACTGCGACGCACGGTATCTTCTCCGCGCAAATCAGCGTAAGTATTCAACACCTGCTGACGCGCCAGAAATGCTGTTGTAGTTTCTGCAACGGAATCACCATTCAGCGCGGTTTGTACGGAAAAACTGAGTATCTGCAACGCCCGTCGTCCCCGCCGTGTTTCCTGTAAAATGACTTCCTCGCGACGTTGATTCCAGGCATCGGCACGAATATGCTGCGTGATAAATACCAGCCAGCGCACCGAACCGACCAGTGACCAGATAAAGGCAGGCACGCCACAGGCCAGCCCCCAGAAATATGGGCCGTTTTTTGCCAGTTCGTCGCTGGCAAATAATGAAGTCAGGGCCACACCGACAGACAGCATCAGTAATAAGGCTGTCAGCCATTTAATGCGGGCTGGCGGTACGGGATAGGGTTCAGCATCAGGAATAGTGTTAAGTCTGACAGGTATTGTAATAATCCATTATTCTGAAATATAAATGTAATGAATATCAGGATGTTTAAACTATGTAAGTAATTCACTACCAACTTAGGTACGCACTAATTAAAATACATCTTGCTTTTTTATACAGAAATATCATCTAAAGCTTAATTTAAAACCATGTGAATTCTTAAATTCTTTCAGTATTGTTATTAATGTTTTTGAGAGGAATGTGTTTTATATTCCGTGCATACGTGTTTAATAAATATACCCACAAAAATTAAGCTCACTGCATCGATGAATAAAGAGATTTAATTTTATCTCCATTAATATTTATATTTTCTTGATTTGTTCTTATTTGAAATATATTTTCACTCCCTCCTTCATAATGAAATCGATTCATGAGTTCCTGTAAAGGGCTCCACCTCCCACGATAAGTCTCACATAACTGCCACGACTTATAGATATACTTCCTAACAATGCCAGAAGTGTTTTTACACTGCTTATAGTGTCGTTCATCCACAATAGCAAAAAAAAGATCATAAATATGCTGCTCTAAGAACCAATTACTATTTACCAATGTGAACTCTACAGTTCCTATATCATATTGATGCTTCGCAGGGAGAAAAGCATAATAGTCATTCAAATTTACTGTGTATGAGAGTTTTTCTCCGGGTGATATTTCTATCCAGTCAGATTTTTTCATCCACAAATCAAATCGGCATGTAATTTTTCTTATATAATCTAACCGAATGTTATTTGTTACGATTAAAAAAGAACCACTGCACAAAGGAGAGTAAGGTGATTCATGGATGCTTGCTGGTAAATTCATCCGATGAACATAATACGAACTATTACTTTTATTATGTAACGTTACATTTGCTGTAATTAATGATTTATTATGTTTTAATTGAAGATGTGCGTAAATGTCCTTTTGTTCTTGAATTCGCTTACTCTCATTTAAGCTAATTTTATAGTATTGCCCCACATAATAAATCGTTTCAAATGGGTCGAATTCGTTATAATAAGTATAATCAGATAAGGATGCCAATGGGTATATGACTGGTTTTTTATCATGCCATAATAGCTTACCATAACCATAATGTACATCCGCATTGAATGAGAAATTATCATATGCATATAATTTATTCTTGTGCATAAGAAATAAAAATAAAAATAAAAATAAAAAACGCGATGTATTTGTTAAGAACATAGATGCACTCACTTATGTCAAGCTTAACGATAAATTTATAATTACATATAATAAACGATAAGATTAGCAAATGGATATGAGTAATTAATCTATTTCAAAATAACGTTCAATATTATATGCATTTTCAAAGAGTATCATATCCTTATTTTTTATTAATTTATCAGCAAAGATGTCATACTCTTTCGCATTCTGGAGCTCTTTATCAACAGGCATATCCTCTGATTGCATACCGCCATACATACCGTTGGGGCCATATCTGACTAAATGTGTTAATTCATGGCAAAGTGATGAAACTTTAGAATCCTTTCCTGTCATTGGTTTACATACAAACCGCTGGCCTATTCTTATTGTCACTACATCTACATATTTGTCTGGAGAAACACCTATAATATGATCAGGGGTGACGTTAGCAGTATAAGCATCATTGTCCGTAGAATTTACAAAATTGCCACACTTCCACTTAGTAACATCTTTATCATAGTAATTATCATTACTATCAAGATATTTATCTATAAAAGTAACTTCTTTGCACTCCCCTTTATCAGCAGATAATTTATCACATATAAATTTCATTCTGTCCACGGCTTCTTGAATAACTGCTCGCGCACTTTTTGTTTCTTTTGTTACTTCTCCGTTCAGTTTAAATTTTATGGTTATTATTTTTTCAGATGGCACGCCAAATATTCTCCTGAATTCATCTTCTGCTTCATCACTCCAGTGCGTTAATGTTTTTACCCTTTTATCAATTACCTTTTTTTGTTCTTCTAGAGACTCCTTCATCATTTTCTTGAATTGATTCGTAACTTGAAATTCCTGTATGCATTGTTCAGTTTTCTGATTTTCACCACTTGAACTACCTCTATCATTACTCATGCACGCCTCCCAATATCATGTCTATATTTTGATTCAATAATCTGACATCAATTGTTTGTTTGGAATCAGTATTAAAATTTTCTGTATACCCATTCTCATCAGTAATACCTTCTTTTTGAGTGCCATCAGAAAAACATGCAATATATTTTGTGTTGGCATAAGGTAGACCATCATCATCAGTAAAAAGGAACTTAGCATTAAATTCCCCGCTCTCAATCACTGGAAACGCCATCAACTCCGGTGTCAGCTTCGCCTTCGGCTTACGCCCATAATATCCCGCCTTAACGTTATATTCTCCCGGCGTTCCCGCTTCTATTCCGCAGGCATCCAGCCGGATGTAGCTGCCACCGCCGTTAAGGGTGATTTTCTTCTTCGCGGTGATCTTGATCTCATCTTCCGTACTGGTGATCACTATCGATTTCTGTGCCAACAGTTCCATCAGGTCGTTCTGTGCCTGTACCGAGATCGCCCCCTTGTTGGCAAACAGTTTGATGCCCGCTTTACGCACAAACACGCTCAGCGCCTGACCCACACCGATAAACATATTCTTCACAACACCGATATCAGCGTGATTTCCTGCGTTCGCGATCAGGTTTTTCGATGCCGCCAGTTGCAGGTGCTCTCCGCTGGCGATCGCCACGCCTTTGGGTGCGCTTAGCAGGATCGCAGCCTGCGTCAGATCTTTTACACTCTGCTGCAACAGCGCTATCTGTGATGACAGATCTGCCGGATCGGCATTCGCCGTCTGCGCATCAGTGGACAGCGACTTCATCTGTGACTGTGCGCCATCCAGTATTGCCATCGCCGGAGCCATTTCGCGCACCTGACCCTGCGCCTTGTCCTGCGTATCGGCGCTGATAAAGATGCCTTTCTTTGCCCGCACCGCACCCCACAGATCAGTACGCAGTTCAAAGCCTTCCCCGCGCTGCTGTTTCCCGGCATCCACCAGATGACCGAGGTTTAGCTGGCTCTTGCCGCCGTATTCGGTGCTGACCTTGATATGCTCTTTGCCGCGCTCATCGTCGAGGCGGATTTTATTGTTGGCCGGGGTACGCAGCACGTTGCGCTTGTAGTTCTGGATGGTCACATGGTCGGTGTGCGCCGAGTCGTGCTTTACCCCGGCGATATACGGCCTGTCCGGGTTGCCTTCCTCAAAGGCGATGCTGACTTCCGTTCCTGCCAGCAGCGGCAGGTGCAGGCCGTAGGTATCCCCGGCATAGGGCCTCGACTGGCGTACCCACAGGCTCTCATAGCCCGGTTTCCACGTATCGCGGTCAAAGTCAAGGTTGACCCGGTAGCGCCCGTCCTTGTCGATATGGGCATAGATATCGTTCTTCACCGTGCTGGTGACCCGCGCCGGGAGCGTTCCGGCCATGACCGGGCGGGGGATAAACGCCGGGCGGTAGCCGTAGCGTTCTGAGTAGGGTATCGCCGTGAACGTCAGTTCATAGCTGCGGTCACGGGCCGCGCTGGCCGTCACGCCGGTAATCAGCACGCCCTTGCGGAACACCGCAGGCGCGTCGTCGCCCTGAACTTTTATCTCCAGCCCCGGCATCAGCAGTGAACTGGTGCTCTGGCCTTTGAGAATGGCCTGTTCATTCAGGTAGCGTTCGTGACGGATACGGGCATAAAACGCGCCGCTTTCCGCTGCCTCTTTATCGCCTTTTTGCAGGAAGTTGTCGGCGTAGTGATAGGCTTCGCCGTAGGTGGTTTTATCGCCCCCGGTGGCGTCATGCTGCTCTGTCATCATCTCCGCCGTGGCGGTGCGGTAGTTGTAGTCCCGCGTGGAGACGCTTTTCTCCACCACGCTGTATGCCGTGTTCAGCCCCCATACGGCTTCCGTTTCACCATCAAACAGCCCTGAAGGATGGCGAAGCGGCAGCGTCAGCCCGCGCTCATAGCCGCTCTGGTCGTCGTAAAATTCGATAACTTCGATTTTCAGCCGGGCGTCGGTGGCGAACCGGAACCAGATACCCACTTCCGACAGCAGGCGTGAGACAAACGTCAGGTCGTCCTCACCGTACTGCATCACCTGTTCGCGGGCCGGGTATTCGCTTTTGAGGTTAAACACGAAGTCCTGACCGCGCATCTGGTGCCGCTCGCGCAGGATTTTTTCGACGATTTGCGGTACCGTCAGATTCTGGTAAATGGCGTTCTGACGGCTGCGGGTAAGCAGCGCCATACGGGGTTCAAGACGCACTTCGTAACGGGCTTCGTCGCGTGACGAGGAGAGAAGTTTAAAGCCGGTAATGACCCCGTACAGGGTGCGCAGGGCAGTCTGTACCGGCATTCCCTGCACCGGCGGTGCCGTCAGGCTGAATGCGCTGTCCTGCATCAGTACCGACTCCGGCGTGATGGCTTTATCGGTACTGGTAAATTCAATGTCATAGCGGAACGGGGTACTCAGTTGTTCGCGGCCTTCGAAGGTCAGCACATCCACCGGACCTTGCAGGCCGCGAATTTTGAGTTTGTGGTGCGAGTGGTCGAAATTAAGAGTAGGAGTAACCATTTTATTTTCCTTAATTTATTGGTTAGTACTTCATATACTTACCTCATTTGATACTACGCTTTGTGCAATGTTTTATTTTTAATAAGAAAAAAGAAGGATAACCAGAATAAAAAAAGATTAGCCATTAGAAAAAGGAAATATGTTCTAATCATAAACGGAACTGTCTGTAATAATTTTTCCTGACCTGAATAAAAATCCCCATTAAAAAATATCTCAATATATATGCAATATAACCAGTCCAGTACAAACTCCGCCTTAAGAAAAAGGATGACAAATATACTTGTTGTAAAGATAAATGAAGTAGACAATATTGTCACCGCAGAATTAGTCAGGCAGTTTTTCTTGAGCATATAAACGCATATTCCTGCGCTCTCTGCCAGGGATATCACCACCAGCACACACCAGAACGTGTTACCACCAATGGCGGCTAATATATTAAGAATACTAAGTCGTCCACCGCCATCAAGAGAAAGCATAAACACTAAAAAATAAACTGCTACTATAATAAAAAAGAATAACCTTGAAATTATTTTTAGTATCACAAACACCTCAGATTCATCATTTAAATTTATTTTACTATAGAGAGATATCACCTGATTTAATCAACACCTGATAAATCTGGAGATGGTGACTGTTCTTCTGACTTTTCTTCTGGTTTTTCTTTTGCTTTGGGATATTCAGCCATACGACGAAGGAAAAAACTTTCGTTAATAGAAGCCCCGGTATCAACAGTTTGTAAATCATGAGTAAAATAAGAATGAATAGTATCTATGCCTAGCCATGATATCTCCGTGAGTTCTTCTCCGTTCCATGCTTTATGATAATAGTCAAGAAACAGTTCAGCTCGCTTCCATGCCGGGCGAAAAATATCTTCATGATTTAGCATGCGGGTATCCATTGGCCTTCCGTAATTAAAATCATTCGATAATCCTGTAGCGACACGCCTTACATCATCTAGCCATCCCCAGTGAGATTTAAGTTCTGCGATCTGTGCATTGATTTCATCAGCTTCAGGATTAGGGTTAATTCCCGTTCCGGCAAGAGGGCCATGCCCGCTTATTTGTTTGCGATGTGCAAGTGATAGTTTTTCATCCAATTGATAAAGTTCAGTGCAGTAAAGATAGTATTGATTTGCCAACCATTTGAAATATATATCAAGATAAAAATCAAAGGGCAGGTCATTTTTATTATCCGTATCATTTACTTTACTTTCAGAGGCGCTTTGCGTTTCTTTTTGGCACTGTCCCACTTCCATTTCATAGCTTTTCATCCACTCTTTAACGGATTTGCCTTCTACAGCATCATTCATGAGGAAATAGCGAGACACTTTACTATCTTTCTCATCCAGAACAGAGAAATCAGTATAAGGTACCCCAGCATCATATGCCGCTTCATACATCTTTTGCAGGGCCACACGACATAACTCTGCGCTTGGTTTCTGTTCATCTGGCTTCAGACCACCGCCCACATCCTCGCTACAACCAGGCAGTAAAATTTCCTTATGTTCCGCATTCATACCCCCCAACTGGTAAAGACTGCGCCATAGACGTCGCTCATAAGCCGCTACCAGATGTAACGCGTTCTTAACTGTACCGGGTAAGATGGTATCCAGTTCGATGGCCTTCTCGCCAAATGCGACTTTGGCGATTTTGCCAGCTGTTTTCAGCTTATTATTCTTGGTAATTTCCCCCGGAAGACTTAAAAAATAGTCCAGTCCATTATTATTACTGGCTGGTGAATGACGTGAACAGTCAAAGAAGCCGGCAAAGACGATATTTACTGGTACCTTTTTAAACAGGTATTTATCCTCACCTTCTTTTTCACAAAACTCTTCGAGTAACTCATCCAGAAATTTTCGTGCCAGTGCAGCTCCGGTGTCATAGCCATACAACGAAACAGATATTGATTTTATTTTAATCGCAGTTGAATCCTTTTTATTCGTGCTGTTTTCAACAAAAGCATTCGCAAACAACACCTTTGCTGCATTAATTCTCGTGACCTCCCCCGTCAAGAAGAAAGCACTAATAATTTCATTGTCGCGGATCCATTGCGTTGACTCAACAATGGATTTTTTAGCCATGTTTTTAAAGATATCATTTCTTTTTTTTTCTAAGTTCTTTAGGGTCCAGAAGTTTATTCTGGATTTTCTTTAAGGTTTCATTCCACGATCCCCTTCTGTTACGGATTTCCTTGCTGATTTCTTCATGTGTCTCTTTTGCGAAATCGTTTAAATCCTCCTTCATACTTTCCAGAGACTGATCCATGATTGTATATAATTTTGAGATCAATTCTTCGTTATAGGGTGTTCCCATACCGGAAAAATAAAATTTATTGTGACAAACAAAATCAGTATTGGAATCTTCATCAGGATAAGCCCGAAATAAACGAGCCACATTACTTAAGCGTTGTTCTGAAGCATCCTGATCAATATTGCGCCCCACGCCATCAAAGAAAAAACCAACGTGCCACTCCCGCCCACAGTTTCCTACTTTGTTGTCTTCCGCGAGTTGTGCCCGAATTCCACCACCGGTATCTAACATTCCCCACATTATTACGCCTCCTGCTGAACGTGATTTTTACAGAAATCTATCAATTCATTTTCCCTGTGCCATAAAGTTTATCTTTCACATCCTGCCGAACGCGGGTCTTGTTCCCCCCGTTGTGAAGATCTTCATACGGAGAAAAAGAATCTTTACTCCACCCCAGCAACACTTTATCGCCAGGCATAAAATGCACGTGCAGATAATTTTCTCCGGGAGAGGCAAAGTCTTGTTACGTTTCTCCAGACGCATTCCAGCATTATACTGTGTACGAGTAGTACTTAATGTCCAGATAACCTCTGCCGTATCCCCACTGACATCACCGCAACAGGTGACTGAACCGCCACCATTCGCAAAAGCATTCGCGCCCGCCACGCCGTTAACACTGAATCCCAGTATCGGACGGTCAATTTCACTGTGGATTTCCAGAATCACTCCACCTCTTGGACCTCCCCATACTGCCTGCCCTATATTCCACAATACGACCAGTACTGGCACGGCGATCAGCATCCGCCACACCCAACGCCCCCAGCGGGCATAACCACGCGTAAGCTTTTGGTCAAATTTTTCCAGTCGGGTAAATAGCCCCATCAGATTTTATTCCCTTTTATCACCTGGTTGGCAAAGTTGTATGTCACTGGCGACTAAGGTCAGACAACGAAATTTCATTTCGTTTCACCTTTTCCAGCATGGCCTGAAATTCGGCTGACTCAAGATACGCTTTCTTTCCATTCAGATAGCTCAACGCATAAATTTTCTGATCCAGTGGCTTTGTCAGTCCAACCGCTTGTGCCTTATTCAATGCCTTCTCCACCATATTTCGCTGAATACAGGGCGGGAAGTGCTCACTCGTTTTCATGGTGTGCCACTCTCTTAAAAGCGCAGATACATCTCCCCGATCCGCTATTTTCTGCCAGAGCGGTTCATCAAGCGTTATGATTTCCACTGTCTCATCACCATTATCTGCCTCAGAATACGGTATGTTCAGCAGTTGCCACCGTGTATCTTCCTGCATCCACCATGATTCTATCTGAGAGAACATCACCGGATGCCACTCCATATCAGGCCGGGCAGCCAGTTGTTTCAGCACTCGGGGCGTGTAGTACCTCAGCAGAACTTCACGACCATCCGGCGTTTTTGCCATACACCCCACAGCAAGCCGGGAGGCTAGTTGCTCCAGCGGCAGCTCTGAAAAAACTATGCCTGCGACAGGTAGTTTCCCGACAAGCACCATCGCCAGATCCTTTTCACTTTCAATGCAAACCAACCAGGGACCGTAAGCTGCTACCTTTTTAATATCGGGCAGTTGATACAGGGAAATTCGTCGGTATTTATAATGATCCATCATGATCTGAAGCATTTCCTGAGAGAGCGCTCCACCTTCAAATAAAATAAAGGCGTTTAACGTTTCGTTTCGCTTAAGCCAGTGGTCTGCCAGTTGTTGTTCTGAAGTCATGATTACGCTCCTTCAACAACAGCATCATCGTTTTTGATGGCATTCAGCAGGCATTCAAGACAAAAATCGGATGAGTCCACGGCTGAAAGGATGGGAAATTCTGGCATAGGAACCTTTTCCGAGGCTTTCGGCTGGCGCCCGTAATGCACCGCTTTGACGTTATAATCCCCCGGCGTTCCCGGCTCAATGCCGCTACCCTCAATCCGGATATAACTTCCACCACCATTAATCGTTATTTTTTTCTTCGCTGAAATCCTGATCTCATCTTCCGTACTGACGATCTCTATCGACTTCTTCGCCAGTAACTCCATCAGATCGTGCTGCGCCTGTACCGATACTGCGCCCTTATTGGCAATCAGCCTGATACCCGCCTTGCGTACAAACACGCTCAGCGCCCGCCCCACGCCGATAAACATATTCTTCACTACACCGATATCGGCGTTGTTTCCCGCATTTATCTGGAGGTTTTTCACCGCAGCCAGTTGCAGGTGCTCGCCGCTGGCGACCGCCACGCCTTTCGGTGCGTGCATCAAAATCACCGAGGCGGTCAGGTCATTTATCCGGCTGGTTATCAATGCTATCTGCGCGGCCATATCCGCCGGGTCGGCGTTCGCCGTCGTCGCGTCATCGGACAGTTTCTGGATTTTATCGCTCAGACCGTTCAGTTCGCTGATAATGTCGGCCATCTCTCTGACCTGACCCTGCGCCTTGTCCTGTGCGTCGGCGCTGATAAAGATGCCTTTCTTTGCCCGCACCGCACCCCACAGATCGGTACGCAGTTCAAAACCTTCCCCGCGCTGCTGTTTCCCGGCATCCACCAGATGGCCGAGGTTTAACTGGCTCTTGCCGCCATATTCGGTGCTGACCTTGATATGCTCTTTCCCGCGCTCATCGTCGAGGCGGATTTTGTTGTTCGCCGGGGTACGCAGTACGTTGCGCTTGTAGTTCTGAATGGTCACATGGTCGGTGTGCGCCGAGTCGTGTTTTACGCCTGCAATATAAGGCCTGTCCGGGTTGCCTTCCTCAAAGGCGATACTCACTTCCGTTCCCGCCAGCAGCGGCAAGTGCAGGCCGTAGGTGTCTCCCGCATACGGGCGCGACTGGCGCACCCACAGGCTTTCATAACCCGGTTTCCACGTATCGCGGTCAAAGTCGAGGTTGACCCGGTAGCGCCCGTCCTTGTCGATATGGGCATAGATATCGTTCTTCACCGTGCTGGTGACCCGCGCCGGGAGCGTTCCGGCCATTACCGGGCGGGGGATAAGCGCCGGACGGTAGCCGTAGCGCTCTGAGTACGGGATGGCAGTAAACGTCAGCTCATAGCTGTGGTCACGCGCCGCGCTGGCCGTCACGCCGGTAATCAGCACACCCTTGCGGAACACCGCTGGCGCGTCGTCGCCCTGAACCCTGATTTCCAGCCCCGGCATCAGCAGTGAACTGGTGCTCTGGCCTTTGAGAATGGCCTGTTCATTCAGGTAGCGTTCGTGACGGATACGGGCATAAAACGCGCCGCTTTCCGCTGCCTCTTTATCGCCTTTTTGCAGGAAGTTGTCGGCATAGTGGTAGGCTTCGCCATAGGTGGTTTTATCGCCCCCGGTGGCGTCATGCTGACCTGTGGTCATTTCCGCCGTGGCTTCACGGTAGTTGTAGTCCCGCGTGGAGACGCTTTTTTCCACCACGCTGTACGCGGTGTTCAGCCCCCATACGGCTTCCGTCTCACCATCAAACAGCCCTGAAGGATGACGAAGCGGCAGCGTCAGTCCGCGCTCATAGCCGATCTGGTCGTCGTAAAATTCGATAACTTCGATTTTCAGCCGGGCGTCGGTGGCAAAGCGGAACCAGATACCCACTTCCGACAGCAGGCGTGAAATAAACGTCAGGTCGTCCTCACCGTACTGCATCACCTGTTCACGGGACGGGTATTCGCTTTTGAGGTTAAACACGAAGTCCTGACCGCGCATCTGGTGCCGCTCGCGCAGGATTTTTTCGACGATTTGCGGCACCGTCTGGTTCTGGTAAATGGCGTTCTGGCGGCTGCGGGTCAGCAGCGCCATACGGGGTTCAAGCCGCACTTCGTAACGGGCTTCATCCTGTGACGAGGAGAGATGTTTAAAGCCGGTAATGACGCCATACAGGGTGCGCAGGGGTGCCTGCACCGGCATTCCCTGTACCGGCGGTGCCGTCAGGCTGAATGCGCCGTCCTGCATCAGTACCGACTCCGGCGTGATGGCTTTATCGGTACTGGTAAATTCAATGTCGTAGCGGAAGGGCGCGCTGAGTTGTTCCCGGCCCGTAAAAGTCAGCACGTCCACCGGGCTTTGCAGACCGCGAATTTTAAGCTTGTGGTGTGCGTGGTCGAAATTCTGAATACCCATGACAGCCTCCGTTATTGCATCTCTTCCGTAGCGAACTCCAGTACAATCCCGTCTTCCTCATCCCAGCCAAGCCGTAGTTGGGTTGGCTTATGGTGCGCGGCCTGCTGCGCCAGCAACTGCTGGCTTAAGACCGGTAAAATCTGCTGGTTCAGCAGGCTGTCGATATTACGCGCTCCGGTGTCAGGCAGCAGGCAGGCGGCGGTAAGCGCGTCATACAGGCTGTCGTTGATTTCCGTTTCCAGCCCATAGTGCTGACGAAGACGACGAACCACCTGCGCCAGTTTCATTTCCACAATGGTACGCATCGCTTCCTGTCCCAGGGGGCGGTAAATCACCGTCTGAAAACGCGCCATCAGTGCAGGCTGAAAATGGTCTCGCAGAAGGGGATACAGCAGTTCATGCAGGTCTGCGTCCGTGGCGTCCGGTTTTTCCTCCAGCAGCTGCATGATGTGGTCGCTGCCCAGATTGGCGGTCATCAGAATCACGGTGTTGCGGAAGTCAATTTCCCGCCCTTCGCCGTCGCGCATAAATCCCCGGTCAAACACCTGATAGAACAGGTTCATCACGTCGCGGTGCGCCTTTTCCACTTCGTCGAGCAGCACCACGCTGTAAGGGCGTTTGCGAACGGCTTCGGTGAGTACGCCGCCCTGACCGTAGCCAACATAGCCCGGAGGCGAACCTTTCAACTGGGAAACGGTATGCGGTTCCTGGTATTCCGAAAGATTAATGGTGATAAGGGATTTTTCACCACCAAACAGGGTGTCGGCCAGTGTGAGCGCAGTTTCGGTTTTGCCAGTGCCGCTGGGGCCGGTCAGCAGGAATACCCCCTGTGGGCCGTTCTCCGGCGTGAGGCCGGTTTTAGCCGCCCGTAGCCGCTGTGCGATGGCGCAGAGCGCCGGGCTTTGCCCGACAACGCGGTTTTCAAGGCTCTGTTCCATACTGAGCAGGTCGCTCTGCTCGTCCTTGAGCAAGGAAGAGAGCGGGATGCCGGTCCAGTCCGCCACCACCGTGGCGACGGCGCGGGCGTCCACATCCAGCGCCAGCAGCGGTGCAAAGCTCTGATGCGTCCGCAGTTGCTGTTGCAGTTCAGAGCTGTCTGTTCCTTCCTGACGCAACGTCATAATCTGCTGCGCCAGTGCCTTTTCTTGCTGATACTGCGCTTCCAGATGCCCGGCTTCTGCCTGTAGCTCATCACGCAAATCGGTCAGTTCCGCCAGCCGCTCCGGGCTGGCTTCGGGATAAAATACGCTGTCCTGCTCAATCGCTTCCCGCTCAATATCCAGTGCCGCCAGTCGCGCATGAAGCTGCGTCAACGGTTCCGGCAGGGTGTCAAGGCTCATGCGGACTCTTGCCCCGGCGGTATCCAGCAAATCAACCGCCTTGTCCGGCAGCTGGCGTCCGGTCAGATAGCGGCGCGACAGGCGCACGGCGGTCTGAATGGCGCTGTCCAGCATATGCACGCCGTGGTGCTGTGCATAGCGAGCCTTCAGTCCCCGCAGCATCAGACAGGCGGTGTCATTATCCGGCTCGTCAACCTTAACCATCTGGAAGCGGCGCTCCAGCGCGGCGTCGCGCTCAAAATACAGTTTGTATTCGCTCCACGTGGTCGCCGCGATGGTGCGCAGTTCGCCCCTTGCCAGTGCCGGTTTCAGCAGGTTCGCCGCATCCGCGCCGCCTGCCTGATTACCCGCACCGATAATGGTATGGGCTTCATCAATAAACAGCAGTACCGGCTCCGGTGATTTCTGCACTGCATCGATGACATTTTTCAGCCGCTGTTCAAATTCACCTTTAACGCCCGCGCCAGCCTGTAACAGACCGAGGTCCAGTGTGCGGATATGCACCGTTTTCAGGCTGTCCGGCACGTTGCCTTCGGTGATACGCAGCGCCAGCCCTTCCACCAGCGCGGTTTTGCCCACCCCCGGTTCTCCCACCAGAATCGGGTTGTTTTTGCGGCGACGGGAGAGGATATCGACCATCTGGCGAATTTCCGTGTCGCGCCCGAATACCGGGTCGATTCGCCCGCTGCGGGCTTTTTCCGTCACGTCTTCGGTAAAGCGGTTAAGCACCGCCAGCAGGGCGTCATCCTGTTTCCCCGTCAGCGTTTTTGCCGGTGCGTCCGTCGTTGCCGCCCCGGGTTGCGCAGATGTCAGCGGTTCGGTGACCTGTGGCTGACGTGCCGGACATTCATCCGACTGCGCATCCAGCAGGGGACGCAGCCGCTCAAGCTGCACACGGCTCAGGCTCAGCAATACCCACAGGTCATTACAGGCGGGCAGCATCGATTTTTCTGTCAGCGCCATCAGCAGGTGCTGACTGCGGATTTGCGGGTCGTCGCCTTCCAGCGAGGCAATCAGCCACGCCTGCCTGATAAGCGCCGTCAGGGGTTCAGAAAGCTGCGGACGTTCGCGGACCGAGCGGGGTAAGGTGTCCAGATGTGCCAGCAGAGACTGCCAGAGCGTGTCGATATCCCATTCATAGCGGCGGGCAATCACCGTGATATCGCCTTCTCCCTGCTCCAGCAGTTTCAGCAGCCAGTGTTCAATGGTTATCTCCGCATGGGCGCGGGTCTGACACAGTGAGGCGGCAGCGTCCAGCGCCCGTGCACAGTATGGGTTAAGGCGACGCAGCAGCGCGGCGGGGGGATTTCCTGTCATAGAAGGGTTTCCTTATCGTGTTCTGTATTCCTGCGATCCGCGTTCAGGCACGCTACCGCCCATAGCCGTTACCTCACTCAGGCCCATCAGGTTTCACCAGATTGTGGGTATGCTTTGCTCAGTACCGGTGCCTGCGGCACTGGACAAAGCACACAACAAAAAGGCAGACAGTTTCCTGTCTGCCGCAGTTATCAGGCGGAAGGACGCTCATTCCACGAGTCGGAATGAATGATGTTGCCGTCTTTGTAAGTCCAGGTGATTTTCTCGTAGCGGAACTCAATGCGTTCCAGGTGGTTATGCTTCTCTTTACCCGGATCTTTGATGTCGTGCATCAGCGGAGCTACTCTGACCAGCTTGACGTTATCCAGCGTGGTATTGAAATACTCCACTTCCTGACCGGCATCGTTGATGCGGTAGAATTTAAACTCCGCCGTTTTCAGGGTCTGTCCGGTGGTCACAGCTTTGTAGAGATACGGGCTGGAGGCATCGATTTCTTTGGTAAACGTAAAAGGCTTGTGAGTACGGGTACCGGTCAGTTTGCCGGTGTTATTGTCGGTCGGGATGTACACATCGTGATCCAGCGCCACCACTTCGATGCTACCTTCGCGCCCCTGAACGTCCACGGAACCTTTGATATCCGCGCCGCCGTCATCTTTCAGCCAGAGATAAGCAGGAATAGCCATGAGAATTACTCTCCTTGTTAGTGTGATTGAAGCACCGCCTTCTTCCGGCGGTATGTTTTATTTCACGTCCTGACAGGCGTCAGAACGCGGAACAAGACTGATTTCGACACGCCGGTTGACTGCCCGGCCCTGTGGCGTGTCGTTGGTCGCCGCAGGCTGGCTCTCGCCCAGTCCCTGTACGGCAAAACAGGTGGCCGGGATGTCGCTGGTCTGCAGCATCCAGTTGCGCACCGCTTCGGCACGCCGCAGCGATAACTGCTGATTGCTTTTTTCATCGCCGGTGGCGTCGGTATATCCGGCCACGAGGATCAGCCAGCCCGGTTTTGCCCGGATGTTCACCAGCGCATCCACCAGCACTTTTGTCGAGCCGTCTTTCAGGCGGGCCTGTCCGACGTCAAACAGCGACATACTGTCAAGACGCACGGTCTGAACCTGAAGCGAAGCCGTCACCTCCATTTTTTGTTCAGGCGGACGCCAGTCGCGAATGGCGCGTAATACCGGCTGGCGGATGCGTTCGCCGGGGTATAACCCCAGACCGAGGCGCAGTGGTTCTCCTTCCCGGTAATACCCATCGAGCATGGTCGCATTGTCTTTCAGCACCGACAGGTGACGGGCTTTGGTGATAAATTCCTCCACCGGGACGGCATAAAACCGGTGCAGATCGTCACCGACCTGCCGTAATAACTGGCGATTTGCCGTGGCTGACAGGCACAACATGGTGATACCCGCCACGGTGGTGACGCCCAGCATGGTCACGCAGGCCCGTCGCAGCGGGGTAAAGCCCGACTGACGCGGCAACCGCCGTAACAGGGCATCCGGGAATGGCAGCGCATCGTCTGTGCCGGTGTCCGCGATATCCGGCGTCAGGCCGGTTCTGGCGGTGATCCACAACTGCCACAGGTTGTTATCCACCGCAGGCAACGAGGGGACCAGCCCCACGGCCATCGCCAGTGGTGGACATTTCGCCTCCGGGCCGTTCAGTTCCGCCAGCACATTAAGATCCAGCCACTGCATCAGGCTTTCGGCTTTCAGCAGATAAGAGAGTCGCTGACTGCGTTCCTGTACGCCGGATTGTGCAATCCACTGCGCGGGCATCGCGTTCTCTGTGGATGTTGCTACCTGAACTTCGCCGCCGGTACAGATAAACCACGGTGAACTCGCTCTTTCCGGCAACGGCGAGCCGGACAGCCCGCTCCAGAGAAGCCAAGGGACGTTTACGCCTGCCCGACGACGCACCGTCGCCATACTGTGGGCGAACCGTCGCAGCCGTCCGGCCAGAACCGCCACATCTCGGTGTATGCCGGGCATGATGGTATACGCCACGGCAAGCTGCGATGCCCACGCCGGGCGAAGGGTCAGCAATCGCTCCACCTGCGCCACAAGCTGTTCTTCATCAGGAACATGCAGATACAGCCCTTCTGAAACCTGGCGGACCGGGCTGTCAGTGAACAGGTGCGCCGACAGACCGCCACAGACCAGCACTACCGGCTGTCGGTAGGTTTCCGGCGGCAGCGATGACAACCCGGCATCGCCGGTCATCTCCGTCCACGCCTGCCTGCGCCGATAAATCAACAACGCAGCAACCGCCAGAACGATAGCCGCCGCACCGGCCCATCTCAGCACGCCAGACGGACTGATAAACACTGACCACAGCACCAGCAGTAACACCATTCCCCACAGCACGATGGCCTGTTTCAGCGTGTTCCTCACTCACGACTCCCTTTAACGCAGGCTTTGCGGCAGCAGTTCATCCACCAGTACATTCAGCCAGTGGTGTAGCCCCCACCAGACGCCCGCCAGTAGCAGCGCCAGTGTTACCAGCCAGAAAAATGGCGAATGCAGCAAAGGGTGCTGACGGGTGGATAACGGCACGTTCAGTACCGCCGTTTCCGGCAGCACACCAAATGGCGCGACCTGCCCGTTGAGCGTCGAAATAAGCTGGTCGCGCTCCGGGGCTGCCGGATCCTGATAACGCCCGCGAAATCCCAGCAGCAGGACACGGTGAAAGCAGGTCAGCACGGCCTGCGCGGGGGCGGGTTCCTGTAGCACCTGCTTCATCCGCTCGTACAGCAGCTCACCGGCCTGCAGGGTGTTGAAGAAATGCGACTGGAGTGGGTTTTTCATCCAGATGGCCTGACCGTCGTCCATGCCACTACGGCTGAGCACCGTTTCGTCCAGCAGGGCGCACTGCGCGTAAGTTATGTGCTCCACGTTCTCCCGACTGAATCCGGCATCTTTCAGACGTTCGCGGACCAGTTCCACCTGCCGCTGACAGTGGCGATACAGCTCGATACCGTGACGCACGGTGGTTCCCTGACGCAGTTCCACCACCGTCAGAAACGTGTCGCGCAGCAGCGCATCGATATTGATATCCATATCTTTTTTCATGTGCGCAGCACCGCAAACAGTTCAGGTTTCAGGTCGCCCATGGTTCCCGGCGCATAAATCATGCAGCTCCCGGACTCCAGCATCGATTTAGCCGCGTCACTGTGCATATCCAGCGCAAAATACTGGTTCTCCAGCCGCAGCGGCAGCGCCGCCGGAACCGAGGTAAGCGGCACCAGTTGAACACCGTTCAGCGCCACGTTGATAAGCAGCGTGACATCATCGGGCGCACCGATTTTGCAGACCAGCGGTAGCTGATGCAGTACCTGATGCGCAGGCAGTGAGGAACGAACGGACAGATAAAAATCGGCCTCTTCCCGCAGGCGCGGATCGTGCAGGTCGGCTTTCCAGCGGTTGCCCGGCAGGGACGCCAGATCCAGCGCGATCACCCGCGACGGCAGGCTGGCTTCCAGCAGCTCGCTGAGCAGGGAGAACAGGGGCGGAAAGACGGTGGACGGCGATTCGTGGACATAGGGCGGAACGGCGCTGACGTTATGCTCAAGGGAAAACGTCAGCAGCGCACCGGCAAGCCTCGCCAGCTCCCGCCAGACCAGTTCGGGGTGGACAGCCGGGTAGCGCAGGAAATCGCTCAGCACCGGCTCGGCGGAATTCAGCGCGTTAAGCAGCCAGAACAGGGAGACATCGGCGACGGCAAAGTCCGCCATACGCTGGTTGCTTTCCCGGCGCATCGCCATCAGACGCTGGCACTTCGCCCGTAGCTGCAACAGCAATGTGTCCAGACGCTGTACCAGCCCGTCATGGGCGTTAAACGCCAGTAACGGCGGAATATAGCTCTCATCCTGTGTCCAGTTGCCCTGAACATCCCGCACCAGACGCGCCAGTGGGCAGGTGATGTAATCCTGATTGTTATCATGAGCAAAGCGCAGGGACAGCGCATGACGCTCAACGGCCATATCTTCACTGTCACTGCCGTAGATATCCTGCACCTTTTGCCATTCCTGACGATAGCGCAGCGGTCTTTCAGTCTGCTCACCCTGACCGAGATTACCGCCGTTACCATGTGCAAGCGGCAGCGCCAGCAAAACAATCGCGCTGTCGTTCTTCAGCGCGCGCAGATCGCAGGCGAGCGGCAGAACGTCACTCACGTCTGAATCGATCAGCGTGCCATCAGCAAAACGCAGGCGTACTGCCTGCGTTTTCAGCTTTCCGGGCGTCAGGGCATCCCGGTCAAAGAGCACGTTTGCGATCCCCCACGGATGGCGAATACAAAGCTGCGCAATACAGTCATTGCTGAACGCTTCCCAGCGGGCCTGCTGCTGAAACTGCTGAGAGGACAGGAATGTCCCCTCAGCCCACAGTGGTCGATGAATTTTCATATCACACCACGGCCCGGTCAGGCTTTCGCTTTCGGCATCTGGGAAACCAGTGACAGGTTGATATCCATCCCTTCAATCTGGAAATGCGGCACGGCAAAGAGTCTGACGCGGAAGAAGCCCGGATTGTCCTCAATATCTTCCACGATAACCTTGCCGTCGCGCAGCGGGTGAGACGCCTGCAGTTCATCACCCGGATCGGTCATCTCCGTCACCAGTGTGCGGATCCAGGTGTTCAGTTCCAGTTCCAGTACGCGGCGGTCTTTGGTGGTACCGATATTCTCGCGCTGAATGATTTTCAGGTAATGCGCAATGCGGGACAGCAGGAAGATGTAAGGCAGACGGGCGTTAATACGGCTGTTGGCGGTGGCGTCAGCGGTATCATACAACGCCGGTTTCTGGGCGGAGTTTGCCGAGAAGAAGCAGGCGTAATCGCGATTCTTATAATAAGAGAGCGGAATAAAGCCAAGGTTGGCAAATTCAAATTCGCGGGTTTCCGGGATCATCACTTCGGACGGAATTTTGACCTGATTGCCGGTGCCGAGATCGTAAAGATGGATGGGCAGATCGGCTACTGCGCCACCTGCCTGTGGACCACGGATCTGCACACACCAGCCATTATTCACAAAGCTCTTCACCATATTGGCGGCAAAGGCGAACGAGGCGTTTGTCCACAGGTACTTTTCGTGATCCGGGCCTTTGACTTCTTCCACATAGTTAAAGCTGCGTACCGGCACTGTGTCCGGCCCATAGGGCAGACGACCCAGCACGCGCGGCATCACTAATCCCACGTAGCGGCTGTCATCGGTATCGCGGAACGACTTCCATTTAATATATTCGGCGCGGTCAAAGTAGTTGCCGATATCTTTAATCGCGGCGACTTCTTCCATCGAATTTTTAAGGAAGAATTTCGGCCCGACAGAACCGATAAAAGGCATATGGGAAGCGGCAGACACTCTGGAAATATTACGCAGCAGGGCAATATCCTGCGGGCTGTTATCAAATTCATAGCTGGATATTAATGAGGCTACAGGTTCGCCACCCGGCGTATCATATTCCTGAATGTATGTATGGCGATATAAACCACTCTGAATGATTTCCGGTGAATCATCAAAATCCTGACGCAGATGCTCTTTGCTGATATCCAGCAATTCAATTCTGACATTTTTGCGAAAATCAGTGCGCTGTACGACGAACCATGTACCACGCCACAGCGACTCGACTTTCTGGAATTCAGGGTGGTGCATGACCGCATCAAGCTGTTTACTGATTTTCTGATCCAGATCGTCGATATGAAAATCCAGCAGGCTCTTGTCGAGCTTGACCACGTCCTCGCCTGATTTCGCCAGACAGGAAAGCAGAACGTGAATCGCCGCCGTCACGCGCTCATCGGGTGAGGCATCAGCCAGCGTTTCGCTGTTTTGCCATAAATCTATTTCCTGAATGGAAGAGACCGGGGTTAAATTAATTTTATCGAACAGGGACTGATAAACGCCGCCGGACTCAGTGGTGGTGAGTGTTGCAGTTTCAGAGGTGGCATGTTCTTGTTGTACAGACATCAGCATTTCCTTTTCAGTGATCCTTTCTTCTCCGGTTTAACCTGAATACGCGTTCGGGTTAAACGTTCTCCTGCGGCGCAATTTTCGCCAGTTCATCACGCAGTTCTGAACTGAGCGTCGGGTCTTTCAGGATATTTTCCAGTTCACGGCGAAACGTTGCGTTATCCAGCAGATTGGATTTCAGGTCACGTAGTAAATTGCGCATAGCGAGTAATACACGAAGTTGCGGAATATTTTTTGCTACCTGTTCGGGTTCAAAATCCTTCAGGCTTTTAAATTCAAGCGCGAAATTTTGTTCATTACCGTTTCCGTTTAGCGTATCTTCTACTGTTAAATTAACCGCAGGCGAAAACTCAGCCATGACGCTGTTGAAGTTGTTTTATTGATATCAACCTTGTCCCGTTCGGACAGCGGACGTTGCTCTTTTCCGTTACTGTAATCGCCTACGGCAAGAAGCTTGAGGGGGAGTTCAACTTTCTTTTTTGCATTGCCTGTATGCAGATCAAGCTTGATATTTACACGAGCGGCGGGAACTTCATTCTGGAAACTGTCGGCCATATCCTTTTCCTCATCATCCACTTTTTCTGATGGTTATTGACATAATTATATTCAGGGGATTATCGGATGATTTAAATAAAAAGCAATGATGAGGAAAATATACAAATAAATAATGTATTTTTCAGGGGAATAGATACAGTTGTATCATTTTAGATATTGTTTGGCCTCTTGATTATTTTTCGGAAGAGGGCGGCATTATTTGGTGGGAGAATTTGGCATGAAACTTAAAATAATAACAGGATAAGCTTCACAAATTTGCACTTTTAAGAAATTGGGTAGTATGAGAGCCTATTAAGATATTCATTAAACTTATTGTCCGGGCTTTCACAAAAAATTATTAATTTTTCTACTAATTAAAAATTTGTGTGCTTTTTGTACAATGGTTATATAAGCGTAGCGCCCTGTTGTGATATTGAAATGTTAACATAACCAAAATAAATTGATTTATAGAATATATAAATGAAATTCATTAATGGAGTATATGTTTAATATATAAATAAGATGGATGGCTTTGATGGAGGGATATTAACGGTTTACTCATTGTCTCAGGCTTCACTGAAACGGGTAAGGAAGCGTAAAAACGAAAAAACCGCAAGCCAATAGTAGCTTTGCGGTTTGTCAGCATTCTAATAAATTGGTTGCGGGGGCCGGATTTGAACCGACGACCTTCGGGTTATGAGCCCGACG
>ERZ1106961.154-NODE-154-length-42069-cov-17.719355_pt1 | contig 42069 bp, 57 predicted proteins | sample MGYA00403680_ERZ1106961 | MGnify/ENA primary metagenome ERZ1106961 (study PRJEB35170, sample SAMEA104062419) | human gut metagenome | biome: human gut; feature: human-associated habitat; material: faeces | place: Denmark | collected 2012-06-08 ... | reverse complement strand
AATCTTTGGATAAAAAATTAGACAATATTGAGCACAAAGAGGAAGCTTTACATCGCAAAGAAGCTGAATTAGCCCAAAGCCGTGAAAAGGTAGAAGCTTTGTATGAAAAACAAATGGCAGAATTGGAACGCATTTCTGGCATGACTTTCGAAGAAGCGAAAAATATCTTGTTAACGAATGTAGAACAAGAAATCCGTCATGAAACGGCGATTATGGTTAAGGAAATGGAACAGCAAGCTAAGGATGACGCGGAGAAAAAAGCGAAAGAAATTATCTCCTCTGCAATCCAACGTTGCGCAGCTGACCATGTAGCGGAAACTACCGTATCCGTAGTGGCATTGCCTAATGATGAAATGAAAGGTCGCATTATCGGTCGTGAAGGCCGCAATATTCGCGCACTTGAAACATTAACAGGTATTGACTTGATTATCGATGATACACCAGAAGCAGTTATTCTTTCCGGTTTCGATCCAATTCGTCGTGAAGTGGCTCGTATCGCATTGGAAAAATTGATTGTAGACGGTCGTATCCATCCAGCTCGTATTGAAGAAATGGTTGGTAAGGCTCGTAAAGAGGTTGACCAAACTATTAAAGAGGCTGGTGAACAAGCGACATTTGAAGCTGATGTTCACGGCTTACATCCTGAAATCGTTAAGATTTTAGGTCGTTTGAAATATCGTACTAGTTACGGCCAAAACGTATTGAAACATTCCATCGAAGTATCTCATTTAGCAGGTTTAATGGCAGCTGAACTTGGCTGTGATGTAACATTGGCTAAACGAGGTGGCTTAATTCATGATATCGGTAAAGCATTGGACCGCGAACTTGAGGGCTCTCATGTTCAAATCGGTGTTGATGTAGCTCGTAAATATCGTGAAAGCGCAGCAGTAATCAACTGTATTGGTGCTCATCATGGTGATGAAGAATTCCAAAGTGTTGAGGCTGTATTAGTAGCGGCTGCTGATGCTATCTCCGCAGCTCGTCCTGGAGCGCGTCGAGAAACATTAGAAAACTACTTGAAACGTTTATCTAAATTGGAAGAAATCGCTGAATCCTTCGAAGGCGTTGAAAAATGCTTTGCTATTCAAGCCGGTCGTGAGATTCGCGTTGTAGTAAAACCGGACAAGATTGATGAAGCTGAGTCTACATTACTCGTTCGGAATATCGTAAAACGCATCGAGTCTGAACTCGAATATCCAGGCCAAATCAAGGTCGTAATTATTCGTGAAACTCGCGTTGTGGATTACGCAAAATAATATGCAATAAGCGATAAGTATAGGCTGCAATGTTATCATTGCAGCCTATTGTTATCAAAATATTGGCAATGGTATCGTTTAATACGGCGTATAGGAATCCTTATGTATTTAGCTTAATAGATAAGGATTCCTATGATTCGTATTTGGCTGTTACACTATTTTAACAATTTAACTAATTAAAATCTTTTACAAATAGAGGAGTTTTTATTTGTATATCGAATTAATATATATATGGGGAAGGAGGCGTTGGCTATGAGCCGATATTTTGAAAATGAGTTGATTGAACAAATCAAAGATGCTAATGATATCGTATCAGTTATATCCGAGCATGTAGCCTTAAAGAAACGCGGCAAGAACTATTGGGGTTGTTGTCCTTTCCATAATGAAAAAACGCCATCCTTTAGCGTTGCCCCTGAAAAGGGTTTTTATTATTGTTTTGGTTGCCATGCATCGGGGAATGTTATTAAATTCCTTATGGAGTTAGAACATTTAACCTTTGTAGAGGTACTAGAGCGGCTAGCTAATCGAGCGAATATTCCATTGCCAGAGGCGAAGCTTTCACCTGAGCAGCGAGCTCGAGATGAAAGGCGTAAAAAACTATATGAAGCTTGTGATTTAGCAGCCACATTTTTCCATAACTGTCTCACACAAACCTCTATGGGAAAGGTGGGGCTCGATTATTTGAAGAAGCGGGGACTTACGAAGGAAACCATAGAACAGTTCAAGCTTGGATTTGCCCCTGATGGTTGGGATAAGTTATATCGTGCCTTCCATGAGCGCGGTATTGATGATTCAATTTTATTAGAGTTGAATCTAGTACGTAAAAACCAAAAGGGACAATTCTATGATTTCTTTAGAAATCGTATTATGTTTCCTATAATGGATGGTAAAGGACGAGTAGTTGCCTTCGGTGGTCGTGTCATGGATGACAGCACACCAAAATATTTAAACTCCCCAGAGTCATCTATCTTCGAAAAGGGTAAAATACTATTTGCTTTTGATAAGGCGTACAAATCGATTCGTCAGGAGAGACAAGCCATTCTCGTAGAAGGGTATATGGATGTTATATCAGCCCATAACCATGGCGTTACGAATGTGGTGGCCTCTTTAGGGACTGCTTATACAAGAGATCATGGTCATATCTTGATGAGACAGGCTGATGAAATTGTATTAGCCTATGATATGGATGGTGCTGGACGCCAAGCGGCTGCTAGGGCCATTGAATTATTACAAAATACGGACTTTAAGGTGCGTGTTCTCGCCATGCCAGATGGGAAGGATCCTGATGATTATGTACGTAATCATGGTGGGCAGGCATTTAAAGACTTAGTTGCAAAGGCTATGAAGCCTCTCGATTATTTATTGAGTGAGTCTTTAATTAAGCACGATACTAACGATACTGAAGGAAAACAAGCCGTTATGGCTGATGTGTTCCCCTATATTGCAAATATAGATAGTCAAACACAGCGAGATGACGCATTAAAAACATTGGCACTGCCATTATGGCTTGATAATAGTAGCATATTTAGATACTTCCGAGATTATGTGAAAAAAGGACAAATTGAATTAGTAGATACTGCATCAGCACCTTTGCCAACACAGGATTTACCTAAGGGGGATGAGGAAAAATTATTGTCCTTAGCTTTCACTGATGGGGAAATATTATCTCATATGATGAGCTATTTGCCACTAGAAGACTTTCATAAAAATGAATATCGATGTATAATAGAAAAGATATTCTCCCTGTACAAGACAGAAGGTCGCCTAGATGAAACAGCGATTCAGTCTGTTTTAACTCCATCAGAGTATGATATTTACTCTAGATTGGTTGTGATGAGTGACGATAAATATAAGGTACAAGTGCCTGGATTAATCCGCAAGATAAGACTCCATTCATTGCGTGAACAGTATAAAGCGCATTCAATTATGGCGGATCAACTAAAACGGGCAGGAGATTCGACGTTTATTAGCGAATTACATAAATGTCAGGAAATACAGAATTTAATTAGAGAATGGTCTAAGTAAACAATACTATAAAGGAGAGCGCTGTGGCTAAGAAAGTACAAAAAAGTCAAATAGAGGAGATTGTGGAACAACTTCTTGAAAAAGGCCGTAAGACCGGTGTGTTGACACAATCCGAGATTTCAGATGCTCTTCATGAGCAGGCGGAAATTACTGCAGAACAATTAGATGACATTTATACTACGTTAGGTAAATTAAATATTGAGGTTGTTGCTGACATCGATGCAGAAGATGTAGACGAAAATCCAATCGTGCCAGAAGAAGACGCTGAAGAGGTTGTTAGTGAGAAGAATATCTCCATTGACTTAAGCGTAGACTCTGGTGTTAATATCGATGACCCAGTGCGTATGTACCTCAAAGAGATTGGTCGTGTTCCTTTGCTTTCTGCGGACGAAGAAATCGTTTTAGCAAAGCAAATTGAAGCTGGCGCAGCAGAAGATGCTACATATAAAGATATCCAACTTGCCAAAAAGGCTAAGAAAAAATTGGTAGATGCTAACTTGCGCTTAGTTGTCAGTATCGCAAAACGCTATGTAGGTCGTGGTATGTTATTCTTGGATTTGATTCAAGAAGGTAACCTTGGTCTTATTAAAGCGGTTGATAAATTCGACTATACAAAAGGTTACAAATTCTCCACATATGCTACATGGTGGATTCGTCAAGCGATTACGCGTGCTATTGCGGACCAAGCTCGTACGATTCGTATTCCTGTACATATGGTAGAAACGATTAATAAATTGATTCGTATTTCTCGTCAGTTATTGCAAGATAAAGGTCGCGAACCATTGCCTGAGGAAATTGCGGAAGGCATGGGGATTACTGTAGAGCGTGTGCGTGAAATCCAAAAAATCGCACAAGAGCCAGTATCCTTGGAAACTCCAATTGGTGAAGAAGAAGATTCCCATTTAGGGGACTTCATCGAAGACCAAGACGCAATTGCTCCAGATGATGCAGCTAGTTACATCTTGTTGCAAGAGCAAATTGAAGATGTATTTACATGCTTAACTGATCGTGAGCAACAAGTATTGATCTTGCGCTTTGGTTTGAAGGATGGTAAACCTCGTACATTAGAAGAAGTGGGTCAACACTTCAATGTTACTCGTGAACGTATCCGCCAAATCGAAGGTAAGGCGCTTACTAAATTGCGTAACCGCGGTAAACGCGATAAAATCAAAGACTTCTTATAAGATAAAGAATCTCGTAAGGGTTGTAACACAGTGTTCTCTAACACTGTGTTACAGCCCTTTTGTGTTAAAATAAAGATATGATTCATCGTTTTATGCTCATGAAACAGTCATAGAAATGCGGTGTACCTTGACTTAGTACTAGCCAATTCGGTATAATTAATAAGCTAGAAACTAACTGTGGGCCTATAGCTCAGGGGTAGAGCAACCGGCTCATAACCGGTCGGTCCCTGGTTCGAACCCAGGTGGGCCCACCAATACTTTGAAATGCGAACCAGTAGCGCATTGATTATTAAATACTGGTAATTCATTCTTATAATTGAATACGATTTCAACCCTATCACTATAGATAGTTACGCTCTTGATAAATGTATCGAGAATACGAGAGCGGCCTGCTTTGGTGGTAGGGTTTTCTTTTGCCATTCTCTCAAGAAAACACTCGATATGATCCGCTGTAAATTTGATAGGTATTAAGGCGCTCTCATGGTTCGCTTTTTGCTCTAATAGGTTATTACGTTCATTCTCTAGGTTTTCTATTTCACCTTTTAGGCGTTCAGTAATGAAACCTTGCTTAATAGCACTCATGCAGTTATCTAATTCTGTATCAATGGCCTTAATTTTGCTATTTATGCCCTGTATGGCCGTTTTAGCCTCTTGGGTAGCGTTATTATACCCAGACATAACTAAATCGACTATACGAGCGATATTTGAGGGCTGATTTAGAATTTCAAGCGTTCTATTAATAACTAAATCCTCGAGCTCGTCTCGGCGAATATTTGGCGCTGTGCAAGTGTGGTATTTACGGCGATTTGTGCACACATAATAATGGTGCTTTTCTTTATTCCTTGATGTAGCGGTAGAGCCTGCATAGTGGCCGCCACATTCGCCACAAATGAGCTTGCCGCATAGATTATACATTTCAGAGCGTCGGCCTTTATTCTTAATTCGTGTAGGCATTATAGCTTGTACCTCGTCGAACACCTTTCTCGAGATAATAGGCGGTATGGAGTTTTCTATGCGAATATCTCCCCAAGAGTACACGCCTATATATTTTTCGTTGGATAGGATAGTTTTTATCACACTCGGCGAAATCTTACGGCCTCGCTTTGTTAGATAGCCTTTACTGTGCAAAATATCGCTAATTTTAGCTATAGAGTGCTGTTTTAGGTATAAGTCATATATTAACCTTACCGCCTTAGCCTCATGAGCATTCACGGCCAAATGGTGGCTTTCTGTTAGATCATAGCCGAGAGGAATGGCCGAGCCGTTCATCTTTCCTTTAAGTGCGTTTTCAGTCATGCCACGTTTTACCTTTTGAGACAGTTCGACAGAGTAGTACTCAGCCATACCCTCGAGCATACTCTCGAGAATAATGCCAGCAGGCTCGGCGGTGATATGTTCCTTTGCACTCAATACTCTTACGCCATTACGGCGTAATATGCCCTTATATTTGGCACTATCCTCACGGCTACGGCTGAACCTATCGAGCTGATACACGATCACATAATTAAATGATTGATTGGCGCTATCTCGTATCATCTGTAGGAACTCTGGGCGGTTATCAGTACGAGCAGAGAGGGCTCTATCTGTATATATCTTAGTAATTAATATGCCCTCACGTTGAGCGTACTCTGTGCACTCTCTTATTTGGCCCTCTATGGACTCGTCCCTTTGTTTATCGCTTGAATATCTGGCGTATATAACGCCTGTTTGTAAATCTTTTGTCATTGTGTGATATTCCTTTCGGTGGTATAATTAATTTAGTAATAATAATCAAATGTATATCTTGAAATAACCGCCTAGGCCGCTATCTATGGCGGTTATTTTATTTTAGGTAGAAATAAAGCCCCTTAATAGGGGCTCTTTTTTTATTTAGCTGCTGGCGGTGTAAACTTGCCTATGCGTTGGGCGTTCCCTAGTGCTATCATAGCCTCTAAATAACCATATGTATTTGGTTGTAACTCAACTCGTTTTGGAGGGTTATGCTTGCCATTTCTTAATGTTTTACCATTTCGGCCGTCTATAAAGTTTGTTTCTGTTAGCTCTAACACAATGCTGCGGCTGTTAAAATCATATTTATAGTGCTTTATAAACTCTGTAACAATGTAATTCTTATGAAATGGCATATAGCTATATATTGGTGTAATGATTTCTAGCGTATTGTTACCCGTATTTATAACTTGTACATCAATAGGCATAAACTGCTTTTCATGCATGGCATTAGGTAACTCTATATAGCTATTGTAATTGGCCAATTCTGGCAAAGTGATAGCTTGCGCTGGCATAATACACAAAGCCAACAATGCAGCAATAATTATTTTTTTCATATACAAAACTCCCCTTACTGTTCCCTTTTACTCTGTTTTTAGATAAGCCTCAATTAACGCTTTTATCGTGGCACGTTCCTCGTCATTGATTATATGCTTTCCATAAGATAATATATTATCCTTTTCAAGTACCGCTTTGAGATTAACTCCCTCGGCGCTCTCTATGCTTATTAGTGTAGAGGGCGCTTTTTTTATTTCTGGCAGCGGTAAATTATGGATCACATCTTTTTGTAATGCATAGGCGACATATAAATCGTCTATAGAGTCATCGTCATAATGTGATAAATCAATATCTACACCACGGCTTTTTATAAACTCTATTTTTTGTTGACGAGCAGAGTCGAAATCGTCAACCTCACCAGTTAAATAATAAATAGAAACGCCAAAATAATCAGCTAATTTTTGCAATTTATCAATTTTGGGGTTAGAGCGGCCTTTTCGCCAGTCGGCGAGAGAGGCTTGCGATATGCCTGTATCTTTTGAAACCCTATAGGCTGATAAGCCTCGCTTTTCCATTAGTTGAAATATACGTTCATTAGCCATATTACCACCTGTTTATAAAAAGTTAAAAATAAAATTGCCTTTATTTATTATTGTTAACTTTGGTTAATTGCATTGCTAGCATTTACATAGTACTATGTAATCACAGGGCAACGCAAATACATAGTAAATGTAAAAGCGTTGTAATACTAAATAAATGCTTAGTAAATTAATTGTAGCAAAAAGCGAGGTGATAATCAATGAATTTAGAGAAAGTAAAGCAGCTTATGGAAAAACGAAATATGACGGCTTACGCAATATCAAAGCGAACTGGCATTTCACAGGCAGCCATAGGCCAATGGCTAAATGGTAAAAACGGCGCAAGTGTAACAAGCTTACAAAAATTAGCCGATTGCTTTGGCGTTCCTATCAATGAACTACTCGAAGATGAGTAAATCACAAAAATGTGAAAAACCAAAATTATCGAACACGGACGAAAAAGTCCTAGTTGATCAGCAGATAGAAAAGTCTATAACTGACGGAGTACAAAAAAGTCCACCGTAACAACAAAAAGGAGTGTGAACAAATGAACGAATTACAAGTCTTTAATAATGCAATGTTTGGGAATGTGCGGATTATCTTACAAGACAATGAGCCGTGGTTTGTAGCAAAAGATGTATGCGACTGTTTAGAACACACAAATACAACTATGGCATTGCAAAGACTAGATGATGATGAACGGGCTAAGTTGAATTTAGGGCGTCAAGGTGAGGCGAATGTAGTTAACGAATACGGCTTATATAGTTTAGTGCTATCAAGCCGAAAACCAGAGGCGAAAGAGTTTAAACGCTGGATAACGCACGAGGTACTACCGAGCTTACGAAAATACGGAACGTATAGCATGGATATTCCTAAAACATTGCCAGACGCATTAAAAGCATATGCTAGTGAGATAGAGGCACACAATAAGACTAAAGCCTTAGTTGAGGCACAACGGCCGAAAGTACTTTTCGCCGACGCTGTAAGCACTAGCGAGAGCGACATTTTAGTAGGCGACCTCGCCAAATTGCTAAATCAGAACGGCTACGCAGTAGGGCAAAATAGACTGTTTGAGCAGCTACGAAATGAGGGCTTTTTGATTTCACGAAAAGGCAACTCTTACAATATGCCGACACAGCGAGCTATGGAGTTAGGGCTTTTCAGAATTAAAGAAACAGCTATAACCCATTCAGACGGCAGAGTAAGCCTCAATAAGACGCCTAAAGTAACAGGCAAAGGGCAACAGTATTTTATTAATCGCTTTATAGGTAAATGATATGCAGCTACTTATAGACGAAATTTATAGCTTTTATCAAAACCCTCAAAATTTAAAAGATTTTGAGGAATGGAAAGAAAGGAAATATCAAGATGAGAGTACACAGATTAAGAGCAGCGGAAAAGAGAGCTAAACGCAGAGCACTGCGAGAGGAACAACCGAAAGACTGGCAATTATTGCTGTTCACAGCTGGTATGCTTTGGTTTTTCTTTGAAATCGGTTATTGGTGGTGCACTGGTGAGGTGCTCAAATGGTAATTGAGGTTTTAGCAGCGTTATGTATGGCAAGTTCATTTATAGCTGTCTTATACAGTATCTACTCAATGATCTGTATTCTGGCATAAAAAAAGAACAGTCAACTAAAAGCTGACTGTTCAAAGTTCCAATCAATTAAGAAAAGGAACATCACACAACAATATTATAACGTATTTAGCTATGAAAAGAAAGGAAACATCACACAATGTACAAAAAAATCTTTGACAGCAAAAACGCCACTCGAGAGGAATGGCTAAAGGTTCGCAAGCTAGGGCTTGGCGGCTCTGACATGAGCGCCGTGCTAGGCGTCAATCAATGGCGCAGCCCTCTCGATGTATGGCTAGACAAAACCAGCGACACAGTAACAGAGCAGGAGAGTGAGCCCATGTATTGGGGCACTATCCTCGAGGACATTGTAGCGCAGGAATTTTCAAAGCGTACTGGCTATAAAGTGCGCAATAACAATTTCACATTACAGAGCGAGAAATACCCTTACTTGCTCGCTAATATTGATAGGGAAATCGTAGGCCTTGACGCTGGGCTTGAATGTAAGACAGCGAACGCATTCAAGGCTGAGGAATGGCAAGGCGATAGCGTCCCAGACGCCTACTATATACAGTGCCAGCATTACATGGCTGTTACTGGCAAGGCGAGCTGGTGGATAGCTTGCCTCGTTGGTGGCAATACATTTTACTACAAAGAAATCAAGCGGAATGAGGAAATTATCCAAGCGATCATTGATACAGGGGCTGAATTTTGGCGGTTAGTTGAAACTAAGACTATGCCAGCGCCAGACGATAGCAAGGCCTGCGGCGAGGCCTTGAAAAAACTATATAAGCACAGTAACGGAAAAACAATAGAGTTGCCAGCTGAATATAGTAACGCCGCTCTTGATTACCTACGAATTAAAGGGCAGATTAAAGAGCTAAAAACTCAAATGCAAGGCATTGAGAACCTTTTAAAAGACTATATGAAAGACAACGAAAAGGCGACGGCTGGCGATCATGTTATTACATGGAAATCTACAAAGCCGATAGCCACATTCGATAGTAACGCTTTCAAAACTGACTACTTGAGCTTATATGAGCAATATAAAAAGGTTGGCGAACCTCGCCGTCGCTTTGAGGTGAAATGATGAAAACGCATGATTTAAGAAAAATTATCGAGGCTGTTCCTTATGATTTTAGAGTTAAGGCTAAGCCTGCGAATAGCGTTCATATTGTAGATGTAGAGATTGAAACTATCTATATCGACTTTAAAAATAAAAAAAATTGTATTGGGAGATAAAAAATAATGGAAAACACAGAAAACAAAGAAATTGAAACGGTAGAACAAAAACCAAAGAAAAAACAATTACTTGCTGAAATTGCACGATTAAAAGAAGAAAAAGCCAAATTAAAAGATGATTTAAGATATCAAAGCTACACAGTTGATAACTACAAAGACAAGGTAAATGCATTAAAAGCTGAAATCGTATCTCTAAAAGCATATATCGCTGGTATTAAAGGCGACGCATTCCCAGAAAGCGAGGATAAATAAAAATGGCGACAGTATCTGGAATTGAACTCAAAAAAAATAACATCGTAGCCGCAAAAGAGGCTAAAACATTAAAAGGCATGCTTGAAATGCCTGCTTATAAAAATAAGTTCAATGAAATGCTCGGCAAAAAGGCAGCTGGCTTTATGAGCAGCATTATCGCTGTAGCGAATAACAACAAGCTGCTAGCAAAAGCGGAACCTGCGACAGTTATCGGTGCAGCAGCACAGGCAGCTATGTTAGACCTACCAATTAATCAGAGCTTAGGCTTTGCCTATATCGTGCCATATAAAGGCGCTGCTCAATTCCAGCTTGGTTACAAGGGATATATCCAACTAGCACAACGCAGCGGCCAATATGTAGATATTGGCGCAAAGACTGTGTTTGAGGGCGAGCTAGAATACGAAAATCGCTTACTTGATAAGTTTAAGTTTGGTGAACGTACAGGCGATAAAGTTATCGGCTATCTTGCCTATTTCCGCTTAACTAATGGCTTTGAAAAAATGCTATTCATGGAACTTGATGAAATGATCGCTCATGCTAAAAAATACAGCAAGAGTTATAACGGCAGTACAGAAAAATGGGGCCTCGCAGAGTTTGACGTCATGGCCGAGAAAACCGTACTCAAACGCCTACTTTCTAAATACGGCCCTCTAAGCATTGAAAGCATTCAAATGAGCCAAGCGTTAAGTAATGACGGCGGCGTAATTAGCATGAATAAAGACGGCGAGTTTGATGTGAATTTTGACGGCGAAACTATAGACGCTGAATATGAGGAAACTGTAGAGGAACACAGTGGCGATACCTATAACGTAGCTGGTGAGATTATCGACGCTAACACAGGCGAGGTAGTCGGCCATGAATAACAATGGCAAAATGCTCGCTCAATTCGGCTATGACTGGATAAAAGTACGACATTATATACTACAGCGAGGCATGTCAGATATTCCTTACACACCTACTTTTATGGTACGCACCGAGAAAGCAACAGGAGTATTGGCTAATACAGTAAAAAGCATTTTAGATTATGGCTTACAAATTGGCTTGTACCGACATACAGGCGATAGAAACGTGATTACATTCGCACCAACGAAATAGAAAGGGGGATATATGGCAGAGCTTAAACGATATTTTTGGTTAAAGCTGCATAAAGATTTCTTCCAACGTAAAGAAATTAAGCGTTTGAGAAAAATCGCAGGCGGCGACACCTACACAATTATTTATTTAAAAATGCTCTTACGCTCAATTATGAGCGAGGGGAAACTCTATTTTGACGGCCTAGAAGAAAACTTTTGCTCTGAGCTGGCTCTTGATCTCGACGAAAGCGAGGAAAATGTACAAATTACTGTTACTTATCTCTTAAATAGTGGCTTGCTCGAAATGCGTTCCGAAGATGAGTATTACTTGCCAGATACGAAAAACAGTACAGGGTGTGAAACCGCAGTTGCTGCAAGGGTTCGCAGGCACCGAGAGCGTCAAAAAGCGTTACAATGTAACGCCAATGTAACGCAAGTGAAACAATTCTGTAACGTAGAGAAAGAGAAAGAGAAAGAGTTAAATACAGAGTTATATAAAGAGATAGAACACAGAGATAGAGATATAACTATATCTACAACTAGAGATAAAGAGGAAAAAACTCTCTCTCCTGTGTTAAATATCGAAATCTATGATTTATGGGTTGAGCATTTTGGAGTTATCTCATCTTATGTAAAAGGCATACTTGATGATCTAGTGAGCGAATACGGCTTACAAGATACAAGCGAGGCTGTGAATATTGCAAAAGAGCGAGGTAAATCGAGCATTCGATATGTAGAGGGAGTATTGAAAAATAAAAGGTTAGAAAATGGAACAACTAGACATAACAGCGGAACTCGAAAAACTGAGGCAGTCGATTGGCAAGCAGAATACGAAAGAGTGCACGGTAAATGATGATTTTGAATTTTACACGCCTATCTATGATAAGCCTGTAATTATTCAAAATAACATAAACAATACATATCACTTGGCTGGTATTCCTAAGCGCTACTACGATATGAGCTTTACATGGTTAAAGGAAAACGGCAGCTTTCCAAAGGAAAACAAAGAGGCCTATCGCATAGTGAATGAATACAGGCAGAACATAGAGGAGAATTTAAGCACAGGCAAGGGCCTCATATTAAGGGGCCCAGCTGGAACAGGGAAAACCTCTCTCGGTGTGTGCTTATTAAAAGAGGCTCTAGCGATTGGCAAAGGGTGCTTAATGATCTCTATGCCAAATCTATTGGACAATATGCTCACCTTATCAAAAGGCGATAGCGTGGCGTTCCTTAACTACGAGCAAAAGCTGCGGAACATACCGCTCTTACTGCTCGATGATTTTGGGGCTGAATACTCAAAATCTGAATGGGTAGCCGCAAAGGTAGAGAGCATTATAATCGACCGCTACAACCGAATGAAACCAATTGTATTAACAACGAATTACAGCGATAGTTGGACTAAAGATCATTACAGCCAACGCATTTATGACCGCCTCAGAGGTGAATATGAAGAGGCTATATTCAAAGGAGCATCCCATCGATAAGAAAAATCAAAATAAAAGAAAAGAATCACAATCTACGAATTAAATACAAGGAAGGTGAGTGGCAAAGTGCTGAGTCAGTTGCTACAGCATTATGCGCAGCAGCCACACAGGTGATATTTGAATCAATGATTGATGATTCAGATAAGAAACAATTCTTCGATGCAATGGTGATTGGATTCACCGCAGCGAAGGCCGGTGTTGATGGCATTGAGGAACTTGATAGAACCTTCGCTAAAATCACCGGTGAGTTCGGCGAGGGGGTGGATAAACCGCTCAATTGATTTAAACGCTCTGTAAGGCGAGTTAATATTCTCTATGATAATTCTATCGAGGGAAACATTAGACAAGCCTCAGCGGTTAAATTTGGGGTATAGAATTAGAAAATTAAAGCAGAAATATAGAGGTGCAATGTGGAAGTAGTAATTTATGGTTCACCAAGAACCAAGAAAAACGGAAGTCGAATAGTTAAGATTGGCAATAACATGAAACTCATACCATCAAAAGCATTTTCAAGTTATCAAAAAATAGCGTTAGAACAACTAAACAATCTTAACCTAGTGAAGTCCTATGATGGGCCTATCTCAATCTGTTGCCGCTATTATTTAGCAGATTGGAAAAATTGGCCTGATCTCGTTGGATTACTACAAGCCACAAGCGACATTCTGCAAGATGCATCGATAATCTCAGATGATATGTGGATTGCCGACTATAATGGCTCCCATATAGTGGGGTTCGACAAAGAAAACCCTCGTGTGGAGATTACCATCGATGCAGCGAGCGATGAAAGTGTATTGCAACAGCTAAAGGCGAGAAGGTGCGACACCACCAACAAGCCAAAGGTGAGCAAGCCGAAGAAAAAGGGGATATCGAAGAAAAAACGATATCCCACCTCTATATCTTATTTGGATTACAGAAGGAAAGGATTCAAATTATGAATGAATTTCGTGTTAGATACAGAGGCACACTCGATGTTGATGTTGTAGTTCGTGCCAAATCATTAGAAGAGGCACATTGCAAGGCAGAAGAAATCGAAAGAGATTTGAATGATTACATCAGCATCGATTGTCCGGAAGTCCACGATATTGAAGGGGTTGAAGAGATATATCTCAATGAAGTAGACCTCAGTCAGCGCCTCATGATAGTTGAGGATTAGAGGAAAGGAAACCACACACATAACTATTACAACCGGAAAAGCGGTGCATGATCGTTTCAGAAATAAGATTCCAAACTTCTTGGAACATTTGCCGGTGTGGAATGACACACCAATGAGTGAAACGCATCTCACACCGGTTCGATATAAATTCAACAACAGAAAAGGGGATATTATCCCTTTTACCACTCGCCATTGCGTAATCTGCGGAGCGGTGTTTGATGTACCTTACAAATCATCCACGAAATTGACTTGTGGCAGAGCGTGTGGCAATAAGTTAGCATCTAGAAATAGGGAGATGAAACGAAAAAATGAACAAATTTGAAATCGTAGAGGCTTACAAACATAAAGGCATTAAGTTGCCAACTCGACAAAGTGAATTAAGTGCCGGATATGATATCTGTGCAGCTGCAAGCATGGTGATAAATCCATTCGATGTGGTTTTAGTGCCTACAGGGTTGAAATGCCAAATTGATTCTGATAAATATCTAGGACTGCATATGCGCAGCAGCGTAGCAATCAATAATAAAGTTTGCCTCATTCATGGTCAAGGCATCATTGATGCTGATTATTACAACAACGAGAAGAATGAAGGACACATTATGATTCCTCTCATCAATATGGGCAAGGTTCCGTTTTATGTGAAGGAAGGCGAAAGATTGGTTCAAGGGATATTCACACCATATGGCACAACTGTAAATGATGCAGACGATATCAAGGAGTGCCGTAAGGGTGGATTCGGTAGCACAGGAAAGTGAAGGCTAGAAATGTTAATTATAGAAGTTATGCTCCACGGAGCCGGTAAAGATTATTGCACAAGTACATTTGCAAATGGCGATGGCTCGGAAATGGAAAATTATAAAACAGCACTCAAAAATGTTGCTATTGGAAATACAAATGTAGTTGCATTTGTAGATAATCAAACAGGAAATTTCATCACATTAAATCCATCAATGTGCTTGCTTGAATGTAGGGAAGTACCGGAAAAAATGAAAGAGTACAAAGATTTTCAAGCACATAATGGACTATATGAACATAAACAGCGACATAACGGAGAACAATGGTGGTTCAAGTTTGATAATGGATATGGCGCCTCTGTAATTACCGGTAGGATTGCTTGTTGTAATGATGAAAAACCTTATGAATTGGCGGTATTACATCATGGTGAACTCTGTTATGATACACCAATCACAGATGATGTGATCGGATATTTAACAAATGATGAGGTATTCGATTTGTTAGATAGAATTGAGCAACTTTAGGGAGATAAGACAATGAAAAAAGACTTAATATATGTAGCTCATCCTTATGGCGGTAAAGAAAGCAATAAGGTAAAAATAGACGAAATCATGAATAAGTTAGTCATGAATGACAATAAACATGATTATGTATCACCTATTCATAATTATGGCTTTATGTACTTAACAGGCGATGAGTATCAAAAGGGGCTTGATATATGCCTCGGCTTATTAAGCCATTGTAATGCGCTAGTGCTTTGCGATGAATGGGAAACTAGCAGAGGCTGCCGAGGTGAGCATGATCACGCTTTAAAAATTGGTATACCAATTTTTACGCTTGATGAATGGGAAAACGTTTTATTGGGGAGATAGTATTATGTCAAAATCACCATGTAAGAATTGTACAGAGCGTTATGTAGGCTGTCATAGCAAGTGCAAGCCATACATAGAATTTACTCAAATATTAGTGGCCTATCGTGAGGCTAAAGAATATAAAGGCGATGTGATTGGATATGTGAAAGACAGTAATATACGCATTCGCAGTAGAGCTAATAAGCCTGTGCGAGCGTGGCAGTAGGTGGATATATGAAACTGGTATATGCTGGTAACTGGTTCGCTCTTGGTGCTTGTATATATGGCCGCAAAAGCCCAGATGAGGCATTAAGAGTATTAGGCTTACAGATTAAGCCTAGAAAGAAAAACCGCTATAACGTAGATATTGAAATTCTAATAAATATGAGGCGTAAGGGTTTGACAATAAGACAAATTGCAGCAGCCTGTGATATGTCTTTCACAGTAGTTAGAAAACGCCTTTTAAATGCAGGGGTTAAGCTGGAAAGGTTGAAATGAAAGAGGCTCTTATAAAAGGCTTAAAGTCAGATGAATGGTATACACCACTCGAAACAGTAAAAACTATGCTCGAGATATTTCCACCGCCTAAAGGTGCGAGGGTATTGCTGCCATTCGACACAGAGAAAAGCAATTTTACAAAAGTAATCACTAAAGAATATGATCAGTCGGCTATATATGGCATTACCGATTTTTTAACAAGTCAATATGAGTTTGATTATCTAATATCTAACCCACCATACAGCAATAAAGACGAGATTATAGCTCGGTGTATTGAAACACGAAAGCCATGTGTACTGGTATTACCCATAGATACACTGGGGGGGGTACAAAGGCATAAACTATTTAGTCGAACAAATATAAGCATATATGTGCCGACTAAGCGAGTTAAATTCATCAATGAAACAGGCGAGCATACAAAATCGCCTGCACATCATAGCATTTTCGTTATGATTAACGCACCGAAAACAGATATTAAATTCGAGTATCAAATGAAATGAGGTTAATATATGAAATCACTTTTAAAAAGCATATTTGTAGTATCTATTTTTATCATGAAAATTGAAAGCGTTGCGCTCTCGATTGCCTTAGTACTTTGGTTAGTTGGACTATTTGGCGTAACTGGCGGCGATGTATTGAGAGTGCTTGCTGCATTCCTCGGTACGTTTATAGTATCTTTGGCGTCATTCGTGATCGCAGATATGAAAAAGTAAGGTGTAAGTATGATTAACTATGAACACACATTAAAACTGCAACAGCTACAAATGGCTTTAACCATTGTTATTGGTAACGATATAATCATTCCTATTGTAGAGCAAAGAGAAACAGTTTTAGCAGCTGCTATGATATATGGGTTCATCTGGCGTTATAAAAATGCTGGTGTAAAAGTTGATTTAGGCAGCATATGCGACGCTGAAATCTTAAAAAGCAACGCACTAGAGGCATATATCGAGGATACAAGAACATATGTTAAAGGTGAGCTGCATAAACTAATAGACAAAGAGGTGAAAAGTAATGCTATGTAGCATGGGAGAGCTAGAAAAACACGGCTTTGATGAGTTTGAGATACATCAATATCCGAAAGGGGTCAGCTTGATTTTAAAGTGTGCCGATTGGATCACTAACAAAGAGCTCGATGTAGCTTTAAATTATGCTCGAAAAATTGCTAAGAATAAGCCTTATAGAGTGTTCATTAAGGTTAAAGATAGCTTAGGTTATAAGGTGCTCGAGGTTATGGATATAATCGACCTTAGATTATTGGATAGCAAGATTAAAATTACAGATAACAGCTTTACGATTGGTAAGCGGTTAAAAGTGGTAGTGAGGGGATAACATGAACGATAAAGAGGGCCGTAAATGGCTATTACAAAAACTATATGATAATGGCTTTAAGTATATTTTTCATTCTGGTGGTATAGGTGGATATATAGCCACAAAACAGCAACCAAAATTTGAAAATGACCGTACATATATTGAGGGCAACTTTGAGCGAATTGATGTATTGAGTGGTTTGATACCAGATTTTAATGAGCCGAATTATCTCGACATTGGCAAGTATTTGGGTATTATGGACTGGAGCAAGGTGGCTGTAGATACGCCTATTATTGTTGATTTGGGTAATGGAACAAAGTTAAAAAGGCATTTTGCAAAGTGCGATGGCTGCAATATCTATTATTACAAAAAAGGCAAAACGAGCTGGACTTTTGACGATATTGCATTGGCTCATAAAAGTATGATTAGTTTAGCAGGTGGCGACGATGAAAACTGATACTTACATCGTAACTCTCGAGAGTGGCCATTATATATGGACTCGAGAGGACGAAATACACAGCCTAAAAGAGGCTAAAGAGGCAGGCATAAAAGAGGCTCAGCGATGTGGCAAGGATATATTTTATCTAGTGCCATGCTCTCAATGGTGGCCTAAGACTAATAGCATGGCTGATTATTTAATAGACGAAATAGACGAGCAATTAAGAGATGAAATTGTAGACTATGGAACGCTTGACGCTTTAAGAGCAGATGAGATAGAGGAGTTTGACAATGCTCTCGATAAACTCATCAGACAATGGCTCATAAGAAATAATCGCATACCAAACGGCGTATATTTTGATGATGAAATTATTTACAAGGTAGTAAATGGAAAGGCGGTAAAGATTGGAAAAGCAATATAACAATGATCACGAGAAACGCCTTAACCTTATTACATGGGTGGTATTTATAAGCTCTATCGTATTTAGTGTTTTGATAGCATTAGGTATGCTTTTATTATTAGCTGCTGCCGTGCGTTATATATGGGGGTGATTGAATGGAATGTAAGGGGCGTACTTTTACCGAGTCAGAGGTAGAGGCTATTGTTAAAATTGCAGCAGAAACAGCAGCACAAACAGCTTTAACCGAATTTAATCGGCGTAACGAGGATATGCTCGCAAAGAAAAACGAAAGGGCTTATAAGAACACTACAACGCTACTCGAGGGCTACACGGCCATGAAAGCACATTGTCATAGTGCTATTGCAAAGGCAGAGGATACCCTCACACCTAGCGACTTACAAACAGTATTATATGAGGTGTTTAATCGTAGAGGGTTATTGCAGATTGAAACCATTCTCGCAAGTAAACGGCGTACAGAGCTTATTATTGAGCATATAGATAAAATGCTCGAGGTATACCGCGCGAATTGCATTAATAACGATAAACACTATTGCGAGTGTGTGATTGATAGATACATCAATGACTTAACAATCGCAGAAATCGCAGAAAAGCATAATACAGTAGAGCGAAATGTCTATAGGTGGCTTGATAAAGGGATAGATGATTTGAGCATATATTTATTTGGGGCTTATGCTCTATAAAATGTCATAAAGTTGTCATATTCGATACTATTAGAGTGTGATAAGATGATATTGGTAAAAGGTGCTTGAACTATTAAGTTTACGTTTCATTTTATCCTCCTTTCTTATAGACATACTGACATCACAAAAATACCTCGGCAGAGATTAGGGTACTCTGTTCGAGGTATTTTTGTTTTTACGAATAAAAAGAGGTGAGATCGTGGCAGCTAAAACTAAAAAGACAGAGCCGAAGAAAAAGAAACGGCTAGGCCGTACGCCTAAATACGAAACATGGTTAGAGCCAGACAATTTAATAAAGCTCGAGGGCTGGGCACGAGACGGCCTCACAGATGAGCAGATAGCGCATAATATCGGCATTAACAAGTCTACATATTACGCATGGAAAGCTAAATATAAAGATTTCTCAGACGCCGTAAAAAGAGGCAAAGAGGTAATCGACATTATGGTAGAGAATGCACTGCTTAAAAGTGCTATGGGCTATAAGTTCGATGAGGTAGTAAAAGAGCGTATCTACAACCCAGAAACAGGCGAAAGCGAAATAGTAGAGGTTAAACGCACTACTAAAGACGTGGCGCCGAACTCTACATCATTAATATTCTGGCTAAAAAACAGACAGCCAGCTAAATGGAGAGATACCAAGAACATAGACGCAGCCGTCGAGGTGAAAAACCCATTCGAGGGCATTGATACTGCTGATATTAAAAAGCTCATTGATGAGGAATAAGCTCAATCTGTATACGGCTATGAAAAGGGGGTGATGGTGTGCAGGTTCAGAGTAATAAAGAGAAAATCATACAACTAGCTAAAAGGGAACTCGCAAGGCGTGAGTTTTCTTATTATTGTCAGTTAAAAATGGGCGGCTTTTACAAAAAGAGCCGAAAGTATTTAGTTGAGTTATGTAATGAGCTAGAGAGCTTTATCAAAGATGATGAGTATAACGTGCTCATAGTGAACCTGCCCCCATAGCCTCGGCATGGTAAGAGTTTAACGGCGCAGCATTTTGCTCAATGGGTATTCGGTAATAACCCAGCGGCCAAAGTAATGACTGGTTCATACAATGAAACACTCTCTAAAATGTTTAGTAAATCAGTTAGAAATGCCATACAAGAGAGTAAGGCCGATGAAGATATAACTGTATTTAGCGATGTATTCCCTACTGTAAGCGTTGCTGTAGGCGACGCACAGGCTCACTTATGGAGCTTAGAGGGATATACTAACTCATATCTTGCAACATCTCCAACTGGTACGGCCACAGGCTTTGGCTGTTCGCTTATGATCATTGACGATATTATCAAGAATAGCGAAGAGGCTTATAATGCCAGCGTGAAAGAGAAACATTGGGAATGGTTTACTAATACCATGCTTTCTCGCTTGGAAGAGGGCGGCAAGATTATTATTATCATGACTCGCTGGGCAAGCGACGACTTAGCAGGGCGAGCTATTGAGCATTTCAAAGATGATACGTTATTCAAGGCTAAAGTAATCACTATGAAAGCCTTGCAAGACGACGGCTCTATGCTTTGCGAAGAGGTGCTATCTAAAGCCTCTTACATGTCTAAGGTTCGAGCTATGGGTGAGGATATTGCCAGCGCCAACTATCAACAAATACCGATAGACCTTAAAGGGTGCTTATACAGTCAAATACTTACATATGACACGTTGCCGAAAGACGATAAAGGTAACGTGTTATTTTCATGTATCAAGAATTATACAGATACCGCAGATACTGGCAGCGACTACTTGGCTAGTATCACATACGGCGTATATGACGGCGAGGCTTATGTGCTTGATGTAGTTTACACAAAGGACGCTATGGAAACCACAGAGCCAGCGGTAGCCGACATGCTGCATAGAAACGGCGTAAACGTGGCTGATATAGAAAGCAATAACGGTGGCCGAGGGTTTGGCCGTAACGTGCAGAATATACTCAAACAAAAATACAATTCAAATAAGTGTGTGATTAATATGTTTCATCAAAGCGGCAACAAAATAGCACGCATTCAGTCTAATGCTACATGGGTTATGAACCATGTATATATGCCTAAGAATTGGCGTGATAGGTGGCCTCAGTTGGCTGCTGACGTTACAAAATACCAGCGAGAGGGCAAGAATGCACACGATGACGCACCAGACGCACTCACAGGCATAGCCGAGAAAATCAATGCGCCGCAGGTTCGTAGCGGTAGAATTAACATCAATTAGTAAAGGGGAACTATGGCAACAACTAATAACAACCCTCGATTAGAGGAGTACGAGCTACTGCATGACGCCTACTATGGCAGCGGCATGTTCGCAAGTGGCGCAGCAGTAACGGAACACGCTCGAGAGAGTACTCAGTCAATTAATTTCAGAAGAAAGATAGCATACTATCTCAACTATACAGGGCCGATACTCAATGCGAGCGTAGACCCTATTTTTAAAGATGAAATCAAACGAGAGTATAGTAACTCTGTATTATTCGATGAGTTCATTAACGATGTAGATAGACAAGGCACTACGTTGCAGGAGTTCATAGAGCAAAATGCTATAGCAGCCAAGCTCTATGGCGTTATGTATATCGTAGTGGATAACGTGAGCGAGTTCGGCAGCTCTTTGGCTGAAACATTAGCCAATAGATCTATGCCGTACTTAACAGCGGTCGAGCCTAAGAATGTAGTAAATTACGAGTTCGACGATAACGGCAAGCTCAAACTGTTTACTTATGCCAGCTACTTAAAAAACGCCGACGGCACAATCAAGGCGCACTATCACACATGGACGCCTAGCGAGTGGAAAATCACCGATAGCGACAATAAAGTAGTAGGTAAAGGCGAGCATAACATCGGCCGCATTCCTATTGTTCAATGGTTCGGTAGAGCAGCACGAAAGCGTGATATTCTACCGCCGCCAGAGTATTTAAGTATCGCAAAAACAAATGCTCATGTATATAACCTATGCTCACTACTCTCTCAAATTCTATACAATCAAACATTCAGTATCTTAACTATGCCAGTCGATAATAACGGCTTGCAAGATGTAACTATCGGTACTGATAACCTGCTCGCATATCCAGCAGAGGCAGGTAAGGCACCGAGCTTTATTGCACCAGATAAAGGCCCAGCCGAGGTACTTATGGCTCAAATCGACAAGCTCATCAATGAAATGTATCGCATGAGCGGTATTGATAGCGTTATCGGTGTACAACAAGCCAAGAGCGGCGTGGCTAAACAATGGGACTTTGAGCGTACTAATCAAAATCTCGCAGCCTTTGCAGTACGCTGTGAGAATGCAGAGTATGACATTATCGAGCTATATCGCTTATGGAGTGGCGACAATATCGAGTATACTTGCGACTATCCTCGTGATTTCAAGGTAAATGATGTATCTGAAAGTCTTACACAGGCACAACAGGCGAAAGATTTAGAGTTTAAATCTGATACATTCGACAGCGAAATCTTAAAGAAAGTAATTGACGCTTACATGCCTAACCTTGAAAAGGAAACTAAAGATATGATCGTTAAAGAGTCGCAGGCGGCAGCCGATGAGGTAGCTCAAAACAAAGCCTATAGCGATGAGGGCGTAGACGATGAAACAGACGAGCCAAACGCTTGATGATATTCTCGAGAAATTCGAGAGTATGGTGCGTGAATTAGTAGCGCTTGGATATTCAGCCGATAAGGCCGTTAAAATTGCTTATAAGTCTTATCCTATTATGGAAATGCTAGAGGCACCTCTTACGGCCGATATGGTGGAAAATTTCAACAAGGCCTATCATAGTGTACTTACACCGCTCTCGGTGGCAGGACATAGGCCTTTTAATTACACTACTCAATCAATTAGCGAGGCTATGCAAGCGGCTTGGGCGAGCGACGGCTTAAAACTATCTAAACGCTTACACAAAAACGCTCGCAAGGTGCAACGTGAAACAGCAGAGGTTATAAAGCAATCGCTGAAACGTGGCAAAAGCACTCGTGAGATAGCTAGCTCGATATTCGAGGGTTATGGCAAGGGCGGCATTATCGCTACTGATAAACTACCTAAGCATATAGAACGGCTTAGAACCTTAAAACCGCCTCAATCGCTCAACGATGAGGAGCTTGCTCATTTTAAGCGTGTAATTAGACGCACAGAGCGGCAAGTACAGCAAAATACAACGCCAAGCCTACGAGCTGCCTATTCTGAACTCATTCAAGCAGTAGACGAGGGCAACGCTATAGACCTTTCGAGGGCTGTTAGTGTGGCGGTACAAGAAAAGGCACGATACAACGCCGAGCGAATAGCTCGCACAGAAATGGCTAGAGCATACGCCGACGGCCAAATGCTGCGATATAAAGATGATGAGGATGTAGTCGCTCTTAAATGGGTATTATCAAGTAGACACCCTCGGTATGATATATGCGATTTTTACGCCAACGCAGATTTATACGGCTTAGGTAAAGGCGTATATCCTAAAGATAAATTTCCTACGCTGCCAGCTCATCCGCATTGTATGTGTAGAATATCGCCTGTATTTGATTTTGAGGTAGATATTACCAAAGCAAAAGACAATACAGACGAGGGCGGCAAGCAATATATAGAGTCTATTTCTCGTGATCATAGAGAGAAATTACTCGGCATAAGCGGCAGTAAAGAGGTTAAAAGCGGCAAAGCTAACTGGAAAGACTACGCAAGGGGCTGGAATGGTGAAACATTTGAGCCTAGAGAACCAAAGAAAAATACATAATTTAGACCTACAGGCCTATGAGAGTGAACTCATAGGCCTTTTATATTGCCATTAATTAGCAAGCGGCGAAAGGTGGCAAAATTCATGTTGAAAAGGAGAACGATACATGACTTTAGCAGAATTGTACACAAAACTTGAAAATCTCGAGGGCGGTAAGGAACTTATCGACGGCTTTAAAAGCGAAATCTCTCGCATTAACGAGGGAGCGAAAGCCGATAGACTCAAATTCGAGAAACAAATTACCGAATTAACATCAGCACGTGATGAGTTAAAAGGTAAGGTTGACGAATACGAGGCACACAAAGGCGAAAAAAGCCCAGAAATCTTGGCTCTTGAAAAACAAATCAAAGGCCTTACAGATAAGTATGAGCAATCCGAAAAAGCACGCCAAGCAGAGATTGAAAAGCGTACTAATTCCGAAATCAGCGCTCAAACGATTGCAGCGCTAACAAAAGCTAATTGTACAGATGCCGAAACATTCAGCAAGCTCATTACTGGACAGATTACAGTACAACAAGACGGCACCTATGGCTGGACAAAAGAGGACGGCACAATCGGCACTATCGAAGAATGCGCAACAGCATTTCTTGCTGATAAGCCTTACGCAGTTAAAACTACGCAAAATGGCGGTAGCGGTGCAGGCGCAGGGAATGCGAATGACGGCAATAGTCAATTAGCAGAAATGTTCAAAATCGCAGGTGTGAAACCACCTAGCGAGGGCTAATTATTTGATTATGAAAAGAGGTATTAATCAATGGCAATTAACACTTTAACAATGGCTCAAAATTTCCAAACAGTACTCGACCAACAAATGCTCGTGGGTGCTACATCTGGCTTTATGGAAGTAAACGCTGGCGAGGTTAAATACAACGGCGGCGATACTGTAAAAATTCCTACTCTTTCCGTTGACGGCTTGGCCAACTATGATCGTGATAACGGTTACAACCGAGGCGCTGTATCTTTGACTTACGAAGATTTCAAACTCACTCAAGACCGTGGCCGTAAATTCTCTCTTGACGCTATGGAAGTAGATGAAAGCAACTTCTTGGCAATAGGTACAAATGTTATGTCTACATTCCAAGTAGAGCAAGTTATCCCAGAGGTTGACGCTTACCGCTACTCTAAAATCGCTGCTTATGCTAAACAAGGCAATCGCAAAACAGACGCTTTCACACCAAGCGCAGCTAACATCATCGACCAATTAAACAAGGAAATTGTAGAAATCGAGGACTTAGTAGGCGAAACAGGCGACTTGGTAATCGTTATGAGTACTCGAGTTCAAGCTGTATTGAATAGCGCAGCAGGTGCTAAAGGTATGCTCGATGTAGCTGACTTTGAACATGGTGCTTACAATACTCGAGTACGCACTTATAACGGCATTCCTATTATTGCTGTACCTAGTGCTCGCATGAAATCTCAATACACATTCAATGACGGCAAAACTGCAGGCCAAGAAAAAGGCGGCTTTAAAGCTGACACAGCAGCTAAAGCTATCAACTGGATCATTATGTCTCGCCGTGCAGCTATTGCAGTATCTAAAACAGACACAATGCGCATTTTCGACCCAACAATTAACCAACAAGCGAACGCTTGGGGCATTGATTATCGTAAATTCCATGATGTATGGGTTCCAAAAAATCGCTTGGCTACAGTATGGGCTAACTTTGGCGCTTAATTAGGGGGTAACGTATGGGGAAATATAGACTTATCCGACTGAATGAGGTTCGCTATACAGATGATGAGTATACTCTCGAGCTATGGCTAGAGGACGGCTTTGTATTAGAGCCTGCATTCGACAATGACGGCGAGGCGGCTGCTGCTAAACCTAAGAAAAAGGCGACTAAAGCAGCCGAAGAATAACCATGAACGCTAGAGAGGTATTTGAAAAGCGGTTGAGGCAAGCAATTAGAGCCAGCGCTCGAGAGGTACAAGAGGAGGCACAACGCACTCACAGATTTACATCTAAGAGCGGCCAGTTAGAAAGAGCTATAGACGTGCGCATGATCAGCGATAAAACAGCAGAGGTATATATCGACAATGATGTAGCATACTATGGGCCTTTCGTACATGAGGGAACACGAGCGCACTACATTTTTCCTAAAGAAAAGCAGTCTTTGCGCTGGGTTCCTAGTGGTGGTAATGGCTTTGTATTCGCTAAACGTGTATTTCACAGAGGCACTAAGCCAGACCAATTTTTATATGAGGCTCTCGACAATAGCCGTGAGGCTGTTCATGATATATTCTCGAAAGCTGTTAATGTATCGCTTGGCGAGATTGCTCGAAATGTAGAGCTAGGCGTCAAGCGCACAGAGCTGCACATTAAACTGTAAGGGGTTACATAAATGTTATACGAATTTCAAAATATGGTATTCGATGATGAGCTACTAGGCCCCAACGTGCTAGAAACCACTTTAAAGAAAGCGGAGAGTTGGCTGTATGTATTGGCTAAAAAGTTAGGCGTTCAAGAGGGCGATGTCATTCGCTCTTTTGTTGCAGATGAGCTCGTAACACTCTATTGTTACCGAGAAACCTGCATGAATAAAGCCGCCTCTCTGATTGGCCAATATAGCCGTAATGGTTCCGATGATGATTATTACTCTAAGAAACTAAAGTATATCAACGATAGAATAGCGGTATTAGAGGCTCAAATCACAGCAGAACAGCTCACAGGGCAGCCTACTAAGTATGCAGGGTATAGAAATATACCTTTATATCGAGGTGGCTAATATGTGGCTCGAATTATTGAATAAAATTAAATACGCATTAGAGAAAGCCGAGTTTAATGGACAAATTAAGCTCGGTTTTTTAGCACCTCAAACGGCTGGAGTAGACTCGCTCGGCATGGTAATGCTAGGCCGAGGCGAGGCAACGCCTGCCGATGAAAACGTGCATAACATGCTCAAACAAGAGTTTTATATTGAATGCTGGACTAAATCAGATAGTAATGAGTTCGATGTAGCTTATGAGCAGATTGCCGCATTAGAGAGTCAAGTCGAGAGCGTTATTATCGCCTTTCGTGAGGCTTGCGGTGCACTTAATGAGGAATTTTGCGTATTACAAGACAGTGGCTATCAGATTATCGATATTCGCTGCACAAATAAAACAGACGATCACGACAGCATGAGGCCATTTATTGGTACCCAATACCGATTTGAGGCTAAAATGTACGATTTAAAAGAAAATCTAAATACTAAAGGGGGTATTTATTAATGGCAGAAACATTATACAAACCAGCGGCGGTAGATATGCCTACAGCAGGCAAAAACTACCTATTATATTTGAACGTTGGCACAAATGAAAAAGCAGGCGCTAAATGGTTGCTATTAGGTGGACAACGCTCTGGCGACTTATCTCGTAAAGCTGACTCTATCGACGCAAGCCATAAAGGCTCTGGTGGTTGGAAATCTACGATTGCAGGCCTTAAAGAATGGAGCTTTGCGATTGAAACATTACTCATGCCTAAAGAGGAAAGCTTGAAACTCTTAGAAAAAGCATTCTTGGACGGCGACAACGTACATATTAAATTTGAATATCCAGATAAAACATTCTTTACTGGTATTGCCTCTGTTACAGAGCTTTCTATCCAAACACCGCATGACGGCGTAGCGACTTATAAAGGCTCTTTGAATGGCGTAGGCCCTCTCTCTGAGTTACAACCTGCGCCAGCAGTTGTAGGCGGCTAATAGGTAGCCTTATACCTATACTATCCTTAAATTAGCGCTAAAATAGGGAGTTTTTGAATTATGAAAAAAGTAAATTGTGATTTCTTTAAAAATGGCGAATATTTAATGTTCAATATGCAGCGCCTCATGGAGTTTGAGGCTGCTGTAGGGCAACCGATTGGGGAGCTCTTACAAATGAGCATATGGCCTATTAATAGCATTATCACAGGCTATGCTATCGGCATGAAACAGCACAAGCGAAACGCTCAACAATATTATGAGCTATTCGATGAGCTGTTATCCGATGAAATAAAAGACATGAGCCTATTATCATTACAAGCGCCACTTATGCAAGCGATCATTGCAAGTGGTGCTTTGGGTTCTAAAATGTACTATCAAATGTACCCAAACGAGCTCACGCCAGATGATAAGGTAGCTATCGAAAACGAGGCCGAACAAGCAAAAAACTAGAGGGGGGCCAAGTTGCCCCCTCTTTTTCTTTATGGTTACGAAACGCCGAAGAAATAGCATATAGCGTGTTGGAGCTGAAACCATGGGAATTTATGCGATTGCAACCTATGGAGTACCGAAAGTTAGTTAGAGGCTATGAACGTAGGCAAAAACTACAGGATACAAATCGAGCTTTCTGGGTGGCTAATATCATGAACACGCAACTAGCAGAGGCAATCGAACCGAAGAAATTTATAGATATTCTATATCCGCCGACAGCAGCCGACAAACGGCGAGCCGAGGCTGATTTTATCCGTGAATTTAGAGAGGCAGGGGGTGAGATATAGATAAATGGCAGATAGCAATATTAACGTAAAAATAAGCGCCGATAGCTCGCAAGCTACAGCGGCGATAAATAAAGTTGCTAATACGTTAAGCTCTGAATTGCCGAAAGGTGTTCAAGAGGCGAGTAATAAGGTAGCCAAAGAGGCTGCTAGTATTAGGGCTGAAATAAAGTCTATTGTTGCCCAGATGAATAAGGGGCTGCAATTCGCTGGCGCTGTTACTGGCATAGGCCTAGCGGCGAATGCTGTAAAGGATGTAGCTGTAGCAGCTGCACAGACAGCCGACCAATTAACGAGCATACGCTCACGTATCAACTTGATTAATGACGGCTCACAAACTACGGCCGAGATCATGGATAAAATATATGGCGCAGCCAATCGCTCGAGAGGCAGCTATATAGACATGGCCGACAGCGTGGCAAAGCTGAATATGCTTGCAAAAGACGCTTTCAGCTCAAACGATGAGGCTATTTACTTTGTTGAGCAGCTAAACAAGCAATTTAAAATATCTGGCGCAGGTATTCAAGAGGCGAGTGCTGCGATGTACCAATTAACCCAAGCTATGGCTAGTGGTAAATTGCAAGGCGACGAATTCCGCTCAATCATGGAAAATGCGCCGCTACTAGCTCAATCAATCGCCAAAGAAATGGGCATGAGTGTAGGCCAGTTAAAAGAAATGAGCTCGCAAGGGCTTATTACTGCCGACATAATCAAGAGTGCCTTATTTAATGCAGCAGAGGAAACAGACGCACGATTTGGCGAAATTCCTATGACTTTTGCAGAGGTAGGGCAATCTGTACAAAATCAACTAATACAAGCTTTTCAGCCTGTACTTGAACAGCTTTCTACGCTACCGCAAAGCGGCGAGTTCCAAGCGTTCATTGAGGGCGTAGGCATAGCGATCAGAGGCCTAGCAGTAGCTGCACAGGGCTCTATAGGCTTAATTAGTGCAGCTTTTGCAGGGCTTAGAATAGCAATATCAACTATCTCGCAGACAGTTCGCAGCTTTGGCTCATTGTTTATCAGTACTATGCCTAAGATTTCGGCGGCTGTATTGGCTGTAGTAGTAGCTTTTGCGTCCTATAGGGCGGCTCTTGCGTTGTGTAGCGCACAGACTGCGGCCTTGACTGTGAAAGTAGTTGCGTATCGAGTGGCAGAACTAGCCTCGGCAGCAGCTACAAAGATACACGCTGCGGCTATGGTAGTATTAAGGGCTGCTATGGCAGGCACGGCGACAGTATCGGCAGCATTAACCGCTTTAATGGTAGGCCTAAGAGGTGCATATATTGCGGTGCGTAGTGGCGCACTAGCGGCAGCAGTCGCTCAACGTGTATTAAATGCAGTTATGAAAGCCAACCCAGTAGGCTTGCTCGTATCGGTAGTATTAACGCTGGTTACGGTATTCGCTACAGCAGCAGCGGCCTCTAATGGCTTTGGGGCTACATTAAGCTCTGTATTCTCTACTATCGTACATACGGCTGTATGGGGCGTGAATAAGATTATCGACGCATTGAACTGGCTCATCGCTAAACTCAACAGCGTTGGGGATAAGGTAGCCAAATTCTTTGGCGGTACATTCACAGCTATAGCACAAGTCGATACTATCAGCGCAGATACAGCGCAGAGCATTGTAAATACTGCTGGAGATATGGCCTCTCAAATTGCGAGCGGCTTATCTGGTGGCGGTGGCAGTGATTTCGACGTCGGCGGCGGTGGTGGCGGTGGCGACACTGGCGGCGGTGGTAGTGGTAAAGGCGGCAAAGGTGGCGGCGGTAAGGGTAGCGCTGGCAAAGACCTCGAAAAAGAGGCCAAGCAAGTGCACGAGAAAATCTTGCAATCGTACCTTGAAATGCTCGGCAATAAGCAAGAGTTACTCGAATTAGAGTATAAGAAAGAACTTGACGAGCTCGATAAATCAAAAGCAGCCAATGCTAACTATCAACAAGACTTTGAACTATTAAACGCCGTGTATGCCGAGAAACGCATTAAAGCCAAACAGGAAGAAATGGCGAAAATGCGAGAAATCGAGAATAATGTTCGAGATATGCGCAAAGACCTCGAATTAAGCCTAGCGGTTAAAGATAGCACAGGGCAAGCCTCGCCAATGGTGCAATTCACCAAAGAATACACCGACGCAATAGACGCAATCAGCGATAAATGGGATAAATACAGCGATGATTTTGTTCAAATGGACAAAATGCAGCAACAGCATTTCATTGACAGCTTGAAAGAGCGAGGCATTCTGTTTGAAATGACAGAGGACGGCCGAGTTGACTTTGAAAAGCAAAAGACTGAGGAATTGCTCGCAGTTCATCGTGATTACAATGATAAATACCTAGAGTTACAGCGCACAATGGCCGAGGAAAAATGGAACATTGACGAGGCTATGCGCACACAGAACTTTGAGGCGTTACAGTCAGCACTCAATGATGAATATGTAGCTACTCAACAAAGCTATGAACTCAGAAAAGAGCTACTTAATGAGTATCAGCAAGCTGTAATGGATAGCCACTGGAACGGCCAGCAAGTGCTTTGGGAAACGGCGAGCGCTGGCATTGATAAATTGCAAGAGGGCATTTCTGGACTCTTACAAGGTACAATGAGCATAACGCAAGCATTCCAAAATATGGGGAAAGCTATTCTTAAAACAATAGCCGATAGCGTGGCTCAATGGGTTGCAGCGCAAGTAAAGCAAGCTGTACTCGGCAAAATGCTACAATCACAACAAACAACGGCAAGCATAGCAGCAGCCCAAGCTCAACTACCTGCATGGAGTGCGCTCGCTCAACAAATGAGTATGGCGACATTCGGCGCTAGTGCGGCTACTGGTATGGCTGCATGGAGTAGTAGCACAGCAGCAGGAACGGCGGCAAGTGCGGCACTCGGTGCAGTTGGCAACTTTGGCGGCAGCTTTGGCGCTGCGTTTAGTGCTAAGAGTATGCCAGCACTCGCAGAGGGTGGCCTTGCATATGGCACCACAATAGCCCAAATCGGTGAGGGTAAATATCAAGAGGCTGTATTGCCTCTATCTGATACAGTATTCGACCGATTAGGCGAGGGCATTAATCGCTCTAATGGTGGCATGGGCGCAGGCGGTGGCATTACGCTCAACGTAAGCGCTATAGACGCCGAGAGCTTTGGCTCATTCCTCGAAACACGAGGCGGCAGAGCTTTGCGTCAATTCCTTGTAAATCAAGATAGAGAATTTATCGGAACAGAGGGGACATGGTAATATGGCCGAATTAATGAAATTTCCTACTATCATATCTTTGGCTTGGAAATCAACAAAGGCCCAGAAATGGGACACCGAGACAAAGACCTCTGGTTCTGGTAAGGTGCGCACCATGACAAACTGGAAATATCCACAATACACCATTTCCACAGAGTTCGAGGTGCTAACACCTGCACAATATAAAGAGCTTATGGGCTTTTATTCTAAGACTAAAGGCGGAACAGTTCCTTTTTTGTGGTTAGATCCAGAGGATAACGCCGAGAAAGGCATACAGCTCGGAACTGGTAATATGGGTTCATGGCAAGCCGTGCGAAAGTTCGGTGATTTCCTAGAGCCTGTATATCACATTGAAAACCTTACATTATACGCTAATGGCTCGCCTATTCGAGCTGTTAGCGATAAAGGCGTAATTAAGCTGGCAGCAGGGCAGACAGTTGCACCTAATGCCGTAATCACAGCTGATTATACCTATTATTGGCTGGTAAGGTTCAGCGGTGATATGACAGCCGAGTATATCTTTACAAACGTATATAAATCTAAATCATTCAAGTTAGTATCAACTCGATAGGGGGGCGCAATATGAAAGAGGTAAATGAGGTATTAAGAAATCACCTCAATAATGATAAATATTTCATGAGCTGCGATCTATACGAGTTGCGCTTGCGTAGTGGCGTTACTTACTACTGGGCTGATAGCGACGCCGATGTATCATACAACGGCCAAATCTATAAGTCAGACGGCCCTATTATCGTAAGGGATAAGATAGCTACTAATAGCACTGTAAGCGTTGATAAAATGACGATTAGCATATCCACGAATGAGCAGGATAAAATAGGCGGCGTTCCTATTATGGCTGTAGCTCATAATGGTGGCTTTGACGGCGCTCAAATGACGCTCAAACGAGCATTTTTTGATGATAACTATACTATTATCGACGCTGTAGGATTATTTACTGGCTTATGTGAGGTTAGTCAAGGCGGCGGCCTCACCTTAAAGCTAAATGTTAAATCAATCGTGCAAAAGCTCAATATTGAATATCCAAATCGGCGGTATTATCCACAATGCCCCTTTAGCGTGTATTCAAAAGAGTGCGGCGTTGATATTAGCAAGTTTAGAAAAAGCGGTAAGGTTACAGCTTTAGGCTCTGGGCCTAATTCCATACGAATTGACTTGCAATTTACAAACGGCTATTACACAGCTGGCGGCATTGATTGGATCACTGGCCCATTAGCAGGGCAATCTACACAGATATTACAAAGCAATGACGGCGTAATTTTGTATATGAGCGCTCTCGAGGTAAGCCCAAGAGTTGGAGACCAATTCTATATTTATGCTGGCTGCAATAAGACGCCTACGGAATGCAAAAATAAATTTAATAACTGGAATAGAAACAGGGCGACGCCTTACGTTCCACTAAAGGAGAGCATACGATGAATACATTAACAACTGGCGAAAAGATAGCAAAAGCTGCTACTGCATGGCTAGGCACACCATACGCCAATAATTCAATGGTAAAAGGTGCTGGCGTCGATTGCTCTTATTTATTAGTGGCTGCTTTGGTTGATAGTGGCCTTATGAAAGCTGACCGCTTGCAGATTGAAAACTACTCAAATGAGTGGCACTTACACCATTCTGAGGAGAAATACCTCAAATATGTGCAGCAGGTAGCCGACGAGGTGAAAGAGGGCGCACCGCTTGAAATTGGCGATTTTTTACTATATCAATATGGCCGATGTATCTCACACGGCGCTATTTATATAGGTAAAGGGCTTGTAATTCATGCTTTCGTAGATTATGGCGTGATTATATCCAAGCTCGACGATGTACTCTTTTACGATAAGAAAGGGCGCTCACGATTGAGGGCTGTATATAGATTTAGAGAGGAGCGTGAATAATGGGCTTTTTATTTAGAGGCAAAAGCACAACTAGCCGAGCCGATATGATCGCAGATTTTCAAATCAATACAGCCTCATATGGTGAGGTGGTTCCAGAGATATTAGGCACTACTCGAGTAAGCGGTAACATCATAGATTATGATGATTTCACAGCACACGAGCATAAAAGCACTACTAAAGCTGGTAAAGGTGGCGGCGCAAAGCACACGAACATTACTTATACCTACTCTGTAGCTGCTGCTATTGCATTGTGTGAGGGCCCTATCGCTGGTATTGGTAAGGTATGGCGAGATAAAGAGGTATACGAATATCCGAACGAAAAAATCGAGCTCACCTTATTCAATGGCGATATAGCCCAAGCACCATGGCCTTATATGCTGTCTAAACACCCAGAAAAGGCCTTGCCTTATAGTGGCTTGGCTTATATGGCTGGTGTGGTAGACCTCGGCGAGCGTGGCAGCTTACCGCAATATAATTTCGAGGTATACGGCAAGCTCAGAGATACAGGCGACGGCACAGACGTAAACCCAGCCGACTATATCGAGCATGTACTGCAATCAGTTGGGGCAGATGTACAAATTGAGGGTATTGAAAACTTTAGAGCCTACTGTAAGGCGGCTGATATATTAATCAGTACACCCCCAGAACAAAAGAGCGCTAAAGCCCAGCAGATTATTAATGATATAGCCGAGATCACTAACAGCCTTGTATTCTGGAGTACAGACCGCCTAAAAATCGTACCTTTAGCAGATAAGCCTATTGGTACATGGACACCTGCGAACCAAATTCAATATAACCTCACGGCAGATGATTTTATCGCAGGCACAGACGGCCAGCTTATTCTTTATAAGCGTAAAGATACGAGCGAGGCCTATAACGAGGCTACAGTAGAGTTTATTAACAGGGCCAATAGCTACGAGAAAGAAACAGTATCTTTTGAGGTGGTGGCCGATGTACAACGCAACGGCTTAAAACCTGCCTCTAAAAAGAGTGCTCACTACCTTTATACAAAGGCTAGGGCTCAATACTACGCCGAACAGCTAGCTATGAAACAGCTGTATGCTAAAACTCAATACACATTTAGGCTAGATTGGGCATTCTGTACTCTCGAGGTTGGCGATTTAGTAACGCTTACCGATGAGGCCTGCCAATTAAATAGGCAGATTGTAGTTATTACAGCGGTAAATGAGGCAGCCGACGGACAGCTTGAATTTACGGCAGAGGGCAAGCCTGCTGGTACTTATGCACCAGCTCGTTATGATGTACACGAGAACGAGCGGCCTTTTGTTGACTATAACCAAGCAGCGCCAAGCGTCAACGATGTGGCTATATTCCAAACAGTAGGCGATGTAGGCGGCAATCAAGTATTTATAGGCGTCAATGCGCCAGCTGGCTGGGGTGGCTGCTCTGTATGGCTATCCGATAACGGCGAAAATTACAGCCGTATAGGCTCTATCAATCAACAGGCTCGCATGGGCCGCACTAGATTGGCATTCAATGAAACAGCGAACGCCTGCGAGGTTACGCTTAACCAAGGAATACTTAAAGGCGGAACACATATAGACGCAGAGCGTGCGAATACGCTCTGTTGGGTAAATGGTGAGGCTTTAAGTTATGAGGGCGCTAACATGGCCCCTAATAATCAATTTTCATTGACTGGCCTCGTGCGTGGACAATATGGCACTAATGCAATTAGTCATAACGCTGGCGAGCGGTTTATTCGTGTAGATGAGGCTTTATTTAGATACCCATATCGTAAAGAGGATATAGGGAAAACAATACACCTCAAATTCACCTCTATGAACCTATTCGGCAGCAACGAGCAAGAGCTCGACGAGGTACAGGCTTATCAATACACATTAACGCCGTACTTTATACCAGAGGTTACAGGGCTCATGCTATACACTAAATACTACGAGATTACTAACCGTGTTAAGTCATTCGATGTGGTGGCAGAGTTCAATGTGCCACACATCAATAGCCTTGATACAGTCGAGGTATGGTATAGAGAGCCTAGCGGTCAATGGAAATATGGCGGCTCTGGTGAGGGGCAAGTCATTATAAGCGGCTGTGAATTAGGCCATACATACGAGGTTAAGGCGATAGTTAAAGATACACACGGAAACACCTCGCAGGGCGTATCTAAGAGTATTACTGTAGAGCTAAAGAGTGAAATTCCGAATAAGCCTCTCGGCTTTTCTATTTCATTCAGCGATATGGCGCATTTTAACTGGCTAGAGGTTAGAAATGCCGATGTAGATTATTACGAGCTACGGCTAGACCTAAACGCTGGACAAAATGACGGCTTAATCGGCCGCAGTAATAACACCACATACAGCGGAACGCTACGCAATCGGACTGGTAAGGTTTACTTATATGCTCATAATCCAGCCAAAGGCTATGGCGCACCTGCAGAATTGACTTATAACGTACCTTTGCCTAAAACGCCTACACATGTAAATGCAACTGGCAATATCAACGGCATAGGCGTTACATTCGAGGCTATTCCTGCAAACTGCAAGAGCGCTAATGTGTACGTTGATAGTAAAGTATATTTCACCACTACAAACGCTCTCACAATTCCTTTAGACGCTGGCGTCTACAATGTGAAAGTGGCCTACGTTGATATATTCGGCGAGGGGCCTGCGAGTGAGGCTGTCATGGTTACAGTACGAGCTAAGATTGATAAAGCCCTACTCGATATGGAAAGCCTAGGCCTTGCTGCTATGGATAAGGCTATTAATGATCTAAAGGGCGAGGTTGGCACAGTTAAAACTAGCGTCAACGGCTTTGAAAGCAAGCTAATAGACCAAGCGAACGCCTTTCAGCGCTCGGTGAGTGATTTGAATAGCAATGTAAACTCTCAAATCACCCAAATCTCTAATGGTATTGAGTTAAAGGTTACAAATGCAATCAATAACCTTGACGGCGCCGCACTTGTAAGCCGTATCAATCTAAGCCCAGCAGGCACACGCATAGACGGCAAGCTATTGCATGTTACTGGGGCAGCATTATTTGATAATAATATCATTACAAAAGGTATGCTACAGGCTGGCTCTGTTACTGCTGATAAAATGCAAGTGGATAGCTTATCGTCTATCTCTATTAATACTGGCGACCTAACAGGCGGCTCTATTACAGGGGGCACATTCAAAAATAGTACTGGCACATTCGAGATAGATCGCAACGGCAATATTAAGGGTGCTAATATCACAGGCTCACGCATTGACGCTGCCTCAATATTCCAATCTGGGTATAAGATTAAAAATATTGATGTGCAGGTTTACAACGTTAGGCATGGTGATTATTGCCCTATTCCTGCTGGCTTTACAGAGCAACAATGTACATTTATCCCTGTTGGTTATAAAATGACAGAAGATTATAGTAATGTAACAGGCGGTACTAGAGATGGTCGAGAAAGATGGGCTAATGCTAATGGGCGAAGGATTGATTATTGCACAATGTATTTCCAGTCTAATATATCGAGCGGATATCGAGATACTAAGCCAACCATTGGACTAAATGGTCGCGAGGCTGTTTGCCAATCGATATGGTATAGTTATTTCAGCAATCGAGATGATAATGGCTATCATCAACATATCTCCTTTGGCGTACTATATGTTCTCGTCATTGGCAAAAAATAGTGTTGCAAACCATATGTTAGACAATAAAAAGGGGGTGGCTTATGGTAAAACACGATTTCACGCTACACGCTGGACATGATTTTAATTTTACATATCAAGTGCCAGAGGGTAGCGACTTAAACCTCACAAGCTATACAGGCGTATGCAAGATACGAAAAAGGCCTAATGAGGCAGTTATATTTGAGCTGAATGCAACAGTCGAAGAAAAGAGCGTTACATTCTCACTCGCTGGCGACGTATCAGCGAAAAAACAGCTACAGACTAAAGACTTTGTATATGACGCATTTATTTATAATGATAGCGAGCATATTAAAGTTGGCTATGGCAAAATTACATTTATTCAAGACATTTCAATGCATTAATCAGAGGAGATATTAATCATGGCAGATAACACTTTAACTTTGAAATTTGATAAAGACACTATTTTACCTTTATTCGAGGGTTTAAGAGGCCCTAGAGGCGAAAAGGGAGAAGACGGCCAACGTGGTGAGCGTGGCGAAAAGGGCGAGCAAGGCCTTAGAGGCCCTAAAGGTGAGCCAGCAAGTGCAGAGCGTGCAGCTGAACTCTTGAAACAAAAAAATGTATACTTGGCTGACAATAGCGTTGAAACAGTACTCGCTAAATTGGTAGAGCTTTTAGGCGATACGATTAGAGTTACTTATAAACAGCTTGAATATTTCCAACCAGTACAAGGCCAAACATTCCTAGACCTTAAAGGCGAGCCTCATTTTAAAGTGGCTATCAATGGCGGTGCTAAACAAGAGTTTGTATCTGACAATATGCGTGTACAAATTCCTGCATTCGGAGAAGATGATATTAACTGCACTTACTACGATTTGGCAGATAGAGAAGTCGGCGTGATTTCCATTAAAGGCCTTGAACCTACCACCGCAGATGATACATACACAGACGCAACAGGTGCAAAATTCGCCAAATTCGGTAAGAAATTAGTGTTGCGATTAAACGCATATAATGGCGGTTCCTTTAACTGGCTAGGTAAATGGAATAAGTCCGATATTGAAACAGTCGAAATCATCAGCGATACGAAGAAAAAAATCGTTGATGATAGCACTACAGGTTATAAATATGACGGCTTAACATTTATCGTAAAACATCCGGAAAACCTTGATTTTGGCACTAAACTTAATCAAGGCACAGTAACGATCAATACTATGGGAAGAGCCATTAGCGTAACACTTGATAATTCTATTATCGGCTATGAAAATGGTGTATATTATAAATCTGGCCTAGCAGCTAACGAAGAATTATAATGCTTAACACAAAGGGGTACACATGGGAGAAATTACACAATTCATGAGCGACGCATGGCAAACACTTACTGAGTCATTCGCAATCAAGGTTTTGTTGGCGGCAATAGCAGAAGTTGGCATATACACGTTAGGTCTTAAACATGTGCAAGTTTTAGGTATATTCATATTACTTGTATTTTTAGATCTAATCACTAAGTGGGCTGCCATTAGTTACCAAATGCTCATTGATTTAGGGGCTAACCCAGAGACTATAAGCGGTTATGATAAATATATCGCCATTCCTGCCGCATGGGGTAAAGGTTTAATTAATTCAAAACATATGCGAAAGCCATTCGTTACAAAAGTACTCACTTACTGCCTAGCAACGGCTGGGGCGTGGTGCTTTGATTTCATGGCTGGACAATATGCTTTTGCTGTCAATGTGGTATGGCTGTATCTCGGCTCGGTTGAGTTCCTAAGTATTCTCGAGAATATGAGAGACGGCGGAAACAGTACAATCGCTGGGCTGCTTGATGTAGTACATTCTAAAATTGACATGATTTTAAAAAAATAAAGGTGTATGGCTGCATTCGATAGGGTGCAGCCTTTTAATTTGGGGGTAAATACTATGAAAATTGGCGAATATTTCGACGATTACGAATTTTCTTGTAACTGTGAGCGTCATGAGGTAGATGAAAACGGCCATAATGTGCTAGATCATATCATCGACAAAAGACTCGTAGATTTATTAGACCGTATCAGAGAGCGCTTGGGCGTTCCTGTTACTATCAATAGTGGCTATCGTTGCCCTGCTCATAATGAGGAAGTCGGCGGTGTGCCTAATTCTTACCATACGCAAGGCGTGGCGGCCGACATTACCTATGACGGCATAGATGTAGATTATCTCGCTCAAATTGCCGAGGAATGCGGCGCCGACGGCATAGGCAAGTATTACTATCAAGACTTTGTACACGTTGATGTGCGAGGCTATGCAGCACGCTGGAGTGATATGGACTAAAGGGGGTTATTATGTATGACAAATGTAAAACATACCTCAAAACGCTTAAATCGTATATTACTATTAAGCGGCTTGTTATTGGTGCTTTGTGTGTGCTTATGCTCTACAGCGTTGGCAGCCTCGCAAGTGGATATTTCGCAGCCAGAGCCAACTATCAGCGTGCCATTGAGCGACTGGAACAAACTCAAAGAGCGCTTGATGATAGCCGACGCCTCAATAGAGAACTCAACAAAATCATTGGAGCAAGCCGACAGCTTAACCTTGACGCAAGCGACAGAATTGAAAGAATTGAGGGTTATCAACAGCGAGAGAGCGAAAGCATTGAGCGAATTGAGAGCAATCAACGAGAAACAGGGGCAAGAATTAGCGAAAGCCTCGAGCACAATAACAGAGCAAGAGCAGAAATTAAATCAAGCCTCGAACTCATTAACGGAATTGAAAGACGAAATCAAGAACAATAGACGAACAGAGCAACGCCTCAGACGGCAACGTGATACATGGGCCGCTGGTGGTGTGATTGGTTTTCTAATTGGTGCAGCTGGTGCTATTCGATAAAGTCGAGGTGATCCATAATCTCCCTACTATGTGAGGGCGGACACATAGTTCTGTGTTATTGATGACTGGTAAATAAAATAGGCCTATCGTGATTAGTAGATACTATCACGATAGGCCTTATTTTTCGTTTATAGAGCTTTTCTTTATACTGAATACATTGTATTATAATTAACATATCTTATATAATACATTAAATACATTTTAAACGCCGAAAGGCACTATTAAAGTAATAGGGTAGGCGGTAGAATTTATATAAAAGTGGTTCGCTTTATTGTACATATTGCCCACCAATTATGTTGATATCTACCGTCCTTGAGAATTCAAGGGCGGTTATTTTTATATACTAATAGTAGAGGATATTATGGAACCTAGACCTATGATGGACCGCTTGGAAGCGGTGTTTTCAATCGTGCCAAAGGCTCATGCTATTGCAGATATCGGTACTGATCATGGCTACTTAGCGGTAGAACTCATTAATCGTGGTCGTGCTGAATTTGTCATCGCTGGGGATGTGCATAAAGGACCGTTAGAGTCAGCAAAAGAATATGTTAAGTCCCGTGGGCTTGAGTCTAAGGTAGATTGCCGTTTAGGAGATGGTCTAAAGGTAACTGAGAAAGGCGAGCTAAATGGTGCCATCTGCTGTGGTATGGGCGGCTTTTTGATGCGCGATATTGTAGACGCAGGACCTGAACCATTAGAGTTCTACGTGTTACAACCACAAAATGGGCAAAAAGAATTGCGTCAGTATATGGTGCAAAAGGGCTATGTTATCGTTCTTGAAATTATCGTTGAAGATGCAGGTAAATTATATACTGCATTTTTAGCGATTCGCGAAGATTGTGTAGAAAAGTATACTGGTACACCAATTCAAGAAAATGTGTATGCCGCATTGCCTGAAGAATCCTTATTGTGGTCTGTGGGGGCTCTTCTTGAACAGGAACGTCCACCTCTTTGGAAGAAATACATTGACTATTTGATTTACCAACGCCAATGTGCACTAGATGGTATGACTGATAAATTGAGTCATACCGATAAATATAAGGAACTAGATGCTGAAGTGGCATTTCTTTGTAGTCTTTTAGAAAATAGATAGAAGGAAGTGAGTTATATGACAACGGTTCAACATGTTATTTCGTTGATGGAACAACTAGCGCCGCGTTCCTATGCTGAATCATGGGATAATGTAGGTCTTATGGTAGGTGATCGCAATACAGTGGTCACAGGTGTATTAACGACCTTAGATGTTACAGAGGAAGCTATAGCCTATGCTATTGAGCATAACTACAATTTGATTGTTAGCCACCACCCATTAATCTTTAAAGGTTTAAAACAGTTATCATGCGATACGGTGCAAGGTCGTATGATTAATCAGTTGATTCAGCATAAGATTGCCGTTTATAGTGCTCATACAAATCTCGATATCGCACCAGGTGGTCTTAATGATATGTTGGCAAATCAATTAGGCCTTATTGACATAAAAGGTTTTGTTAAAACTGGTGAAGAAGTGCTATATAAGGTGACTACCTTTGTACCTGAAAGCTCTGCTGATGCGGTTCGTCATGCTATGGGGGCCGCAGGGGCAGGAAAAATTGGCAACTATGAGCACTGTAGCTTTAGTCTTCACGGTGAAGGACGCTTCATCGGTAATGAAGCGTCTCATCCTGTCATCGGTGAAGCAGGTGTTTTAACGGTGGCACCTGAGGTACAAGTGAATGCTATCGTAGATGGTACTCATTTAAGCCAAGTGATTGAGTCTATGAAAGCAGCACATCCTTATGAAGAAGTGGCTTATGAAGTTGTGTCCTTGGTAGGGCCTTCAGCTTCTACTCAGTATTTAGGCAGAGTTGGCCGCTTGCCAAATGCATTAAATATAGATACCTTCCGTGAATGGGTACAAGAAGCTTTACCATTGGCAAATATTCGCTTTGCAGGTATTGCACCTAAGGAGATTCAATCTATTGCGTTATGCTCAGGAGCTGGTGCTGAATTTATTAAAGATGCGTCTCGTTTGCATGTGGATGCATATATTACAGGTGATGTGAAGTATCATGAGGCCCAAATGGCTAAGGAGTTAGGACTCCTTGTAGTTGATGCAGGGCATTTTGGTACAGAATCTATTGTAGCTGATGGTTTGCGAGATTATTTAATCGGAACAGGTCTTTCTATTCCTGTTCAAGCTTTCACAGAGCAAAATGATTTCTTCTTTTTATAATGTTGCATTTTCTTGCAACAAATAGCTTAGCTATGATAAACTGAATTGAAGCAAGTATGAAAGACGGTTGCGAGTCCATAGGA
>ERZ1106961.147-NODE-147-length-43899-cov-127.887533_pt1 | contig 43899 bp, 62 predicted proteins | sample MGYA00403680_ERZ1106961 | MGnify/ENA primary metagenome ERZ1106961 (study PRJEB35170, sample SAMEA104062419) | human gut metagenome | biome: human gut; feature: human-associated habitat; material: faeces | place: Denmark | collected 2012-06-08 ... | reverse complement strand
GTAGTACGCATCTTACCTCTTTTTTAGAGATAACCATTATGACAATAGAAAAACATGAAAGAAGCACTAAGGATTTGGTGAAAGCAGCAGTATCGGGATGGCTGGGCACTGCGCTTGAATTTATGGATTTCAAGAGTCATACGTGTCAACTATTTGATAAATATTAAATTAATTTTTCATTGCTTCGTTATGGGGCATGGTTGGGGCAAACTCGCTTAACTGTGTATTTAACAAAGCTACCTGTGCATTATTGTTTTCAGACATCCATTTTCCGTATACCTGAAATACCATTTGCGCATCTGCATGGCCCATCTGGTTTGCTATAAATGCCGGGTTAGCACCAGCTGTCAGCGACCAGCAGGCATAAGTATGTCTCGACTGATATGATTTTCGATGGCGGAGTCCGGCACGTTTTATCGCTGCGTCCCACATCTGCCTTATTGAGTCAACGGTAAAATGGTCACCATAATTTTTTACTCTCGCTGACACTTCAGGTTGAAAAACAAAGGTGCATTTATGTTTTTCTGTTCTGCCATACTCTCTGAGGTGAACATCAATGATATGCTCTTTGCTCAGTCTCGTTAATGTCATCTGACTCCGGAGAGCGTCGATTGCTGGCTTAATAAGATGAATGACCCGATTGGTTCCCGCCTGTGTTTTTGGTACCGTGAAACGGTCTTTTGCTAAATTTCTCCTGATCATCATTGTTCCATTTTTCAGATCTATGTCCTCCCATCCAAGTGCACACAGCTCACCAGGGCGAACGCCAGTATAAACAGAAACACACCATAAATTTTTGGCTTGCTGATTTCTGCACGCATCGATAAGACGGATGAATTCCTCCCGCGAAAGAGGATCCGGAATGGTTCTTGATTCCTTTAATGGCGAGATCCCCTTAAACGGGTTATCTACCAGGTAACCGTTATCAACACCAAACTGGAACACGGCGTTAAGATTTGTCATGTAATTATTTACAGTTACAGCCGATCTCCCTGGTTGTGTAACAATATAGTTACTTTTGGGGATCTGGTATCCAGTCAGTAGCTCTTTACGAACCTCCAGTAATTTTTCTTTATTAATCGATGAGGCAAGATTTTTTTCACCGATTATGCTCAGGATATTTTTGATGACGGCACGGTATGTGTTGAGTGATGTTTTTGCGACTTCAGTTTCTTTCAGTGCCAGAAATTTTTCAGCCAGTTCTTTTATGGTTAAATCTTGTCGGGCCTCACCAAATTTTTCCAGATTGCGTGAGGAGGGAAACTGTTTTGCATAGTCGAAAACACCAGTTTTTATTGCGTAACAAACAGAGGCGCGTAGCTCACCTGCAACGCGCCTGTTTTTTGCTGTGTCAGGAACCCCCAGGTTTTCCCTGACTCTTACGCCTTTATAAACAAACCAGATACGTAATTTCCCTCCATGGTTTTCCACGCCTGTCGGATATTTCATTTCAACTTCTCTCATTAGTTAGTGTGGCTTTTAGTCAAGTAAGATGACGTCTTGGTCTTGCTGATGCCTGGCGCTCAATCCAGCGATCAATTTCTTCCAGGTTGTAAAAGCATGGACTGTTATCCCATGGCATACCGTCATGAGCGACATGCTTATATTCCCTTCCTTCCATAAACGATTTTTCCCGGGCCTTTTTTAAGGTACCTTTTTTTATTCCTTTCAGCGCAATTAACTGCTCTTCGGATACCCATTTGCCGGGAGAGACAATCATGATTACTTCGCTCATCGATTTCTTTATCTCTTACATTAGACGAGCGCCGGTTGCAGAATACCAGTCACAACCGGCGACAGTTGAACATTAAGAATCAGCCTGACTCGGGATCAGTTTTTGCCAGATAACTGAAACGTATTTTGCCTGGTAACGGGCGTCATCAAGTGCATTATGGCGCTCACCTTCGAATTGAATAGCCGTTCTGGCATCGAAGTCTATGGCTTTCCCCAGCTCAACGATTGTGCGTACATCGCGATCGTTGTAGTAACGCCACGGGCAGGGGATCCCCTGCCGTTCGTATGAACGGCGCAAAATCGTGTTGTCGAAGTTGGCTCCATTTCCCCAGACCTGAACAAAAAATTCACCGGAGTTTTCGTCGATAAATTCCCGCAATTGTAACAGTGCATCATCTAACGGGATTTCATCGGTCATAATGGCAGATTGCGCTTCGCGTGATTGCTTAAGCCACCATTTAATGGTGTCCCGATCAATGACTCCGCCAGCAGTTTCCAGATCGATAGTCTTACTAAATTCCGGTCCCATATCTCCGGTTTGCGGATCGAAAAATATTGCACCTATTGAGATGATCGGGGCATCAGGATTTTTTCCCATGGTTTCAAGGTCGATCATTAGATGGTCACACGTCCTGCTGGTGGATGTGATTTCGTGATGACCGTTCACCTTAATTGAGTGATCTGCCGTCTCGCCAGTTTCATTATCGCTATCGTGATGCTGATTGCCGCCAGTGTTCTCCTTGTGTGGATGTTCAGCGCCTTCCATTTTCTCCGGATCATCTTCCTGAACTTCAACCTGATACTCTTCATCGAATGTTTCCTGGTATGTTGCGTCGCCCATTACCGCGCCACAATCAGGGCAGTTGCCGCCGCCGGTCTGACCGCAGGCGGTGCAGACTTTTTCCACTTCCTGTTGGGCCACTGATTCAGGCTGTTTCGTTTCTGGCTCGTTTTGTAACGCATTTGGGCTGTTTTGTTCCGCTTTTTGGTAGTTTCGTTCCGATTCATGCTGGTTCTGGTTCACAGAATCGCGGGTCTGGATCCCCTTAACCCATTTCGGATCATTCGGGTCACTAATCCCTTCAACAAATTCACCACGTGATGCAGCAAGCAACTTATCGGCGTCAGGCTGGATGATATTGGCTGCCTGCATAATTTTGTTTACTTCGTCAGCGGTAACTTTTATCGGCTCTGGTTGTTCTGAATCTTCAGCGGTATCTACATTTTGCGGTAAGCCCGTGTATGTGCCATTTTTTCGGGCAAAATATTCTTCTTTTGTGATTTCAGTGGCGCCAGCAGCCAGTGCCTTATCCAGACCAGAAAGTTTGTTTGCGCGACCGTATTTTTCTCCGTCCTTATCTGCGAAGAGGAAATAGAACGGCCCCTCACGCTCTACAGATGGTTCAGCTTCCGGCGCGGTTTTATTTTTTGGGATATCAGATACCTCAGTTTCCACTGCATCAGTTTGTGTTTCTGATGACTGGAGAACATCAACAGTGCCCAGGTCTGTTTCTTCATTCTCAAACACGCCCTTTGTCGTCAGGTATTCGCAGATATATTTGTTCAGTGCTACGGGATCTTTGTGAATGTCGATCGGACGTTCACGGACAAGGCCAAAAATAGTTTGGCGGTCGTAGCGAAGGGCATCAGGCTGTTTGCGCATTGATGCCGAGATACGCTTCCAGTCTTCGCGGTCGTTATCGATAACTTCATTTTTTGCCCAGCGATGGATGCTGCCGTCAATGTTTCCGGCATCCACATCACCAGGCCAGAGAGCGTAGGCCAGTTCGTCATCCAGTGTTTTCCATGTCTGCTTGTATTCGCGATGAATGGCAGCAATGACCGGGCTGATTTTTCCTGTTGAATTTTCAGTGTACTGTTGATTGGCTCTGGCGCGGGCGAGATCAACAACAGACGTGTATTTTCCGGTTTCCTTGCGTTCACCTTCGCGACGTTTTTTCCAGATGCGCATCTCTGCCTGAATTTCGGGCCATTTAGCACCAGGAATACATTTATGCTTAACCCACCCAATGGCGTGCAACTTAAGCTCCGGATACATGGCGTTAACTTCTGGCATTTTCATCAACGCTTCAACGATATGTCCGTCGAATGTTGCCATGTCTTCCTGCAACAATTCCTGTGCGCTAATAACCATATCAACGGTGATGTTTTCACATGTGTCGAACTTAACCATGACAGCGTTCTGTACTTCAGGGGCCAGCTTGTCAAAAGTGACGTTCATCGGATCGGATTCAGTCTCAACCGGGACAAAAGAAGCAGACTCCTCATCCCAGCGGTTTTCCTGCATATATTCAGCATCCCATGAATCGAGGGCAGGGCGGGGTATGCCAGGTTTATCCTCGCAGACAATAAATTTATAAGCGCAGTCCTGAGCAGCCGGATAATGTTCCAGGAATTGCCAGTGAAATTTTGCTCGAGCACGGCGTTCGTCGCCAGCTTCAATGGCTGTGGCTACAGCCACAGCGCCTTCTTCCCTTGTTGCCAGTTCGTCAGGAATAGCGGCGCAAATAAAGACTTTATTCATTTTGTTTTAACCTCATGACAGATTTAAGGATGAACAAATCCCTGCCATTGCTGGCATATAAGAATGAAACCGGATATTTATTACGGAACTGTTTTAAAGACCTGCCGGGATTTCGATATTATACTGGTGAATAACTTTATCGACCGGGTAACAGTTACCGGGAATTTTCTGTTCGGTTGCTGCAGTCATACACTCCTGCATTGTCCTGTGAACACTGACTGCAATATCAACTGGCTCTCCGGAAACAAGAAAAACTGTCAGAACAAGCGCAAATGCTGAATTCATTGTGCACATCCTTTTGGCATCAGACGTAAACGAGCCAGCATTGAAACAATGCATATTTTATTTAATAGCTCCCGTTCTTGTTTTCTCTTGTTAATGGCATCTTCAGTAAATACAGGGTTACTGATAGTGACACCAATTTCAAAACAACCTTCAGACGTATTAACGTTTGGTAATAACGTTTTCATTATCGCGTCCTCAACAATGAATTTTGTGATGCAGTGCCTGGTGCCTCCAGGTGACGTTAACCAGTTAACAATTAACGCCGGATACAGAGAATCCACCCATAACACTGTTTTTGGTTTTAACTGTTCCGCGTGCGCTTAGCCGCATTCACCGCATCACAAAATTCACTTTAAAAACGGCGGCAGAGCAGTCACGGAGTAAAACTGATACCGCCAAACGTCACCAGAAAATTGATAACAGAGGGCGTTGCAGCGGGGTTGTCACTTAAGCGTATGGTCAACCTGACAACTCGGTGTCCTCAACGGGGAAGGAATAACCCCGCCATACTTACCGCCGCGCCATTTCGCGGGTTGCCACAACCGGAAGCGCACGGTCGAATTAAATTTAACGACACCGTACAGTGAGACGAACTTCGCCGTGCGCTTTCGTGTTGTGTGCCTGCTTTTAACCACGTCAGGCGAGGTGGTATCCTTAAAATCACCACAGTTTTAAGGATTCATTAAGCAATGTCGCAACCACCAATAAATCCGCTTAAGAACATGAAAATTGATTACTGGTATAAAGCGCTTACAGTTGTTGGCGCTGCGTTGTTTGTCTTTAATGGAACGTCTTTTTTTGACAGATATCCCGTTGTTCCATTGGGTTTTTTGTCCTCCGGCATCTTTTTTATTGGTTTGGGGGAGTGGATTAATCACCCTCTCAAAGTGAGATTTATTGGTCCTGGAGTTTGGACTCGTGGATATAATCGTTCTTCGTGCGCACTCGGTATCATCTTCGACATACTTGGTTGTTTCCTGATTGTTACAGGAGTCGTCAAGTTCTTCTGATGTAAAACCGCAAATGGGGCACGTAACGGGAATTTTGAAAAGCGTTTCTCCGGGTTCCAGAACAAAATTTTCTGCGGTCTGATTTTGCTTCTCATATTTGTGCTCCGCGTCATTGTGAGAGCGCATTCTTATTCTGAGTGCCTGTTTAAACTCACTGAAGCTGAGAGCTTCTTCGCCTTCGGCAAGGCCTTCGAAGTATTCTTCGTAAGCCTTTTCCATGATTGTGTCGAAATCCATATCATTCACCTGAGTTTCTTTCCAGCCAGCGACGGGCACCATTTTCGGTTTTAAACGTTTTGCTTTTGGTATACGTCATTGCGGTGAACGTGCCGTCCTGGTTTGGAAACACGCCGTACACCAGAGATTCGTTGTTGCCAAGATCGATAGTATCCATGCTGACCTCATTTCCCCTTAACGCCGGGGTAGCGGAACTGTTTGCTGAGAACACCGTGCGGTGTGTTGATGGAGGTAATTTAGTTTTCTCATTATTTTTCGTCAAGGCTTTTTGATGAGAAAACTCAAGTATTGGCGCAAGATAAAGCCAATACATTGAAATGTAAGGCTTTAAAATTTTGTGAAGGGATGATTATTGATGCTTGTTGCGTTTGCGAGCCTCTAATAGCTCGGTGAACAGGCGATTAAAATTCTCAACGCGGGCGCGGAGTTCGCTGAGTTGTGCTTGTTGCTCTGATTTAGGAAGTGCGCGATACAAACGCAGCATCTCTAACTCATCTTCCGATAAGTCTAAGGCACTATCGAGTGAAACAGGGGGAGCTGGTGTTTTGTCCTCGTCGCCAAACAGTATCCAGGTTGGTGAACATTGCAATACCTCGGCGAGGCGATGCAAATTTTGCCCGCGCGGGGCTGTATGGTCACTTTCCCATAATGAAATTGATGAGCCAGATACGCCAGCAGCTTTGCTTAAACCGTTTTGACTTAAACCTACCTGCTTACGTCTTTCTCTAATGCGTTGACCTAAAGTTTTCTCGTTCATATTTAGATATCTTAATAACCCTTGACTTGAGATTCCTTGAGTGATTAGCATTGAGAAAACTCAATACTGGAGGTGCGATGTTTAAATCAGACGTAATTAATTTTTACGGTACGAAAGCCAAAGTAGCGAAAGCTGCTGGCGTTGACCCATCTGCTGTTTCTCAATGGCAAGAGCTGGTTCCTGAAGGTCGCGCGATGCGTCTACAGGAGGCATCTGGCGGCGAGCTTCTGTATGATCCCAAGGTTTATGACGAATATCGTAAGACGAAGCGGGCGGGGCGGTTGAACAATGAAAATCACTCCTGAACAGGCTCGTGAGGCTCTGGATGCCTGGATATGTCGACCAGGAATGACACAGGAGCAGGCGACGATATTAATCACTGAAGCATTCTGGGCTTTGAAAGAGCGCCCGAACATCGATGTTCAGCGTGTCACAGATGAAGGTGGCGCGGTTGATCAGCGAGCGCTTGGCGTTAATCGAGTGAAGATATTCGAACGCTGGAAGGCTATCGACACCAGGGATAAGCGTGAAAAGTTCACGGCGCTAGTGCCTGCAATTATGGAGGCTATCCGGATTAATGATTTCAGGTTGTATCGTGAAATTAGTGACGGAAAAAGCATCACGTACATGATCGCCGGGTTAAACAAAGAATATGGCGATGTGGTGGAGTCCGGACTGCTTTTTGCTGATCCTGCCGTAGTGGATCGTGAAACTGACGAACTTATAGAAAAAGCAATTGCTTTCAAACTTGCGTATCGACAGCAATACCAACAAAAAGCTGGATGGAATTATGAGCCTTCTTTTTGCTGAACGCCCACTGGTTATAAACACACAGCTTGCGATGAAGATTGGCTTAAATGAAGCCATTGTGTTGCAGCAGTTGCATTACTGGTTGAGAGATACCAATTCCGGCATGGAATGTGATGGTGTTCGCTGGATTTACAACACAACGGAACAATGGCTGGAACAGTTCCCATTCTGGTCAGAGTCAACGTTAAAGCGCGCGTTTGCAAGTCTGAAAACGCTGGGGCTTTTGCGTTGTGAAAAGCTCAATAAATCAAAGCGCGATATGACCAATTTCTACACGATTAACTATGGAAGCGAGCTTTTAGATGATGGCAAATTGAGCGAATCCATCGGTTCAAAATGCGCCGCTCCATCAGGTCAAAATGACACGATGGAAGAGGTCAAAATGAAACGCTCCATTGGTTCAAAACGACCCAATGTCATCGGGTCAAAATGGCCCGATGATCCTACAGAGAATACAACAGAGATTACTACAGAGAATAAAAAGACTTCTCGTCCGGAAGCTTCACAACCGGACCCGCAGACGGTTGAACAGGATTTTTTAACCCGACACCCTGACGCGGTTGTGTTCAGTGCGAAAAAACGCCAGTGGGGCAGCCAGGAAGATTTGGCGTGTGCGCAGTGGATCTGGGGGCGAATCGTGAGTCTTTACGAGCAGGCCGCCAGCGATGATGGCGAGATTTCGCGACCGAAAGAACCCAACTGGACCGCATGGGCCAACGACGTGCGCACAATGCGGATGCTGGATGGCAGAACTCACAGACAAATTTGTGAAATGTTTGGTCGGGTGCAGCGGGATCCATTCTGGGTAAAAAATATCATGAGTCCGTCAAAGCTTCGCGAAAAATGGGATGAACTGGTTATCCGCCTGGGGCGTTCGTCTGTACAGCGTTGTGTGAATCATATTTCTGAGCCGGATACCGAAATTCCGCCGGGCTTCAGGGGGTAAGTGTTAATTTCTGGTCATGAGGTAATTTTCAGGAGGGCTTGTGGCAAAAGTTTTTACACAAGAAGAGCGGGAAAAAATTAAAGGGCAGGTTGTTGAACTCGTACGCCAGAGTGGGCGCGAGACGTTACGACAACTGGAAACTAAAACTGGGGCAACAAGATATCTGATGAGCGTTCTGGCCAGAGAGCTGGTTGCCAGTGGCGATGTATACAACTCTGGTTACGGGTTATTCCCGTCTGAACAGGCGCGTAAGGACTGGCAAAATGCCCGTAAAAAGCTCTCAAGGGCAAAGCCGAAGAAACCATCTGCGGTTGATCCGGACCTAATCTGGTCATTACCAGACGGAGAAATACGCCGCTACGACAGGCGCCTGAATATAATCTGTCGCGAGTGCCGGAAGAGCGAAGCTATGCAGCGTGTACTGGCTTTCTACCAGGGTAATTTTCAGGAGGCGGTACTGTGAGTGAAATTAGCTATCAGGCTTCAATTGCCGCTGGCATTCGCATCAAAGGAGAGGAGCATGGAAATAAAACCAGAGGATTAGTTAAGCAATATCGTTTTATTTCCGATAAAAGAGGATGACCCTCGTAATCAGGTTAATTTTCTTTATGAGCCATCGGAAAGACCATATTGCCATCACGCTTCTGTCCGGGTTGACGAAAAAGAGCGTCAGGTCCGCTGTAAAATCTGAGGTGCAGTTGTGGAGCCATTTGACTGGATGCTCTCTGTGGCGAAAAGAGAAACCAGACTGGCAGATGATGTAAGGCTCTTGCGCCAGGAGGAACGGGAAAGGCGAAAAAATATAGAAAAGCTAATTCAGATTGAGCGTAACGGGAAAGCGCGGATACGCAGGGTGACAAAATCCAGAACTGAATAATTAAATTTAGCACTGTTAAAAATTTAATCCTTAACCGGAGGGATTTCTGCACCCTCAGAACATCAGGAGGCCGCCCGAAAGGGCGGTAGTTAAATGCGAAAGTTTAAAATAATTATTGAAACGGGAATAGCCGGTGGAGATTTCGAGGATGAATTCGAAGTGGATAATGATGCGACGCCTGATGAAATACATGACGAAGCAAAAGATATTTTCTTTAACTACTGCAATTAATCATATCACGAAATAAAAGACGAAGAGGAAGAACAAAATGGCTGATTTTGGTTCAACTAAATACAACGTCGGTTTTGAAGAATGGCATGAACTGTTAATGGACTATGCAGAGTTACGTGGTGGCAGTGCTGCTGATGCTGAAGCATGGCGTGATGATTATGAAGCAGGAAAAACTCCGGTCGAAGCATATTGTGATGAGTGGGGCGATGAATGAGCGAGGTTAATTATCAGGAAGGGCATGAAACGGCGGGGCAAGCAAAAACAGTGGCATGGCGATATCGCTACGTGAAAAAAAGGCGTTACGGACTTTCAGGGGAAGTAGTGGTCTGGTGACTGGAAATATGTACCGAAAAAAGAGGATTGTAACGATAGGCAGAACTATGAAATTCAGGCCTTATTCACTGCCCCGCCAGTCCCGGTTACATCAGAAGAACTGGTTAAAGCTGTGCACTTTTATGAACAACTAAAACGCGAAAATCCACCAGCATCCGGAAACCTGATTACAGATTCCCAGATAAGGCAATGAGCTACCTGGCGCAGAACGGGCTGATAAGTATGGGGAATGTTTTACGATGAATATTTAGACTAAAGAGTTTGTAACGCTATGTAAGTGATTTTTTCTGGTTTAGATATTTATATGTCCGGCTAAATTGAGGTGTGTTTAAATGTTATTGCACATTGATTGTAGGGGGAATAATGAAAAACGCATTGCAGTTTTTGTTTGTTGCGTTCTGGTTGTTCGCATCATGTATGCCCATCATCTTCACAGCAAGGTATATGGAAAAAGTTGATGTTTTGATATTAATATTTGGATATATAAATGCCCTTTTTTTAGGGGTGTTCATGGCGGTCATGTGCATTGAATACTGGCGGTAAATACAGCGAACTCCATTGGTTTAGTTGGATATTTACTGTGCTGGACAAAACGGTTTGCGGGGAAATCTTAGTTAAGTAGAATGACTGCGGGTGCTTGAGGCTATCTGCCTCGGGCACGAACACCAACGGCAGGTAGAGAAAAGCCCCAGTTAACATTACGCGTCCTGCAAGACGCTTAACATTAATCTGAGGCCAATTTCATGCTAGACACATGTAGGTTAGCCTCTTACGTGCCGAAAGGCAAGGAGAAGCAGGCTATGAAGCAGCAAAAGGCGATGTTAATCGCCCTGATCGTCATCTGTTTAACCGTCATAGTGACGGCACTGGTAACGAGGAAAGACCTCTGCGAGGTACGAATCCGAATCGGCCAGACGGAGGTCGCTGTCTTCACAGCTTACGAACCTGAGGAGTAAGAGACCCGGCGAGGGAGAAATCCCTCGCCACCTCTGATGTGGCAGGCATCCTCAACGCACCCGCACTTAACCCGCTTCGGCGGGTTTTTGTTTTTATTTTCAACGCGTTTGAAGTTCTGGACGGTGCCGGAATAGAATCAAAAATACTTAAGTAGCGCGCAGGGATAAGAGGGATGGTCCCTTAAAGGGGAGAGCTAATTATCCGGAAGGATTCTGATGATGAACATCGAAGAACTGCGTAAAATTTTTTGTGAAGATGGCCTCTATGCTGTGTGCGTTGAAAATGGAAACATTGTTAGCCATTACCGCATTCTGTGTTTGCGAAAGAATGGGGCTGCGTTAATTAATTTTGTGGATGCTCGGGTCACGGACGGATTTATCTTGCGCGAAGGTGAGTTTGTCACTTCATTACAGGCACTGAAAGAGATCGGAATAAAAGCAGGCTTTTCAGCTTTTGCAGAAGAATAAACTCATCTACAATCTTGCGCGGGGCTGAACTCCCGCTGAGTAACACCGTGCCACCGGAGAAAACCGATGGCACGCAACGTAAAATATTACAATTCTGATAATTCGCCCGTTCTTGCCTGCACGCACGAGCGGTATTCTCACGCATTCAAGTCTGAATGGTTCCAGCACCCTCCATGCACTGAAGAGCAGGCTGAATGGATAATTCAGTGTTACCGCAGGCGCGGATACGAGGTTAAGAAAGCCCTTAGTCTCGACTACCGTCACTGGATAATCTCAGTCAGATTGCCTTACTCCGAACGCCCACCGCGTCCGTCCCGTACATTCCAGCAACGCATCTGGAGGTAACGTGCGGGTATTACTTCGACCTGTTCTGGTACCGGAACTCGGGCTGGTGGTCGTTAAGCCGGGCCGTGAATCCATGCCGGTATTCCACAATACCCGGGTACTGGTGGAGCCGGAACCGAAAAGCATGCGTAATCTGCCGTCCGGGATCGTTCCTGCCGTTCGCCAGCCGCTGGTGGAAGACAAAACATTGCTGCCGTTTTTCAGTAATGCACGGGTAATTCGTGCTGCTGGTGGTGCTGGTGCATTGTCTGACTGGCTGTTGCGCCATATTAAATCCTGCCAGTGGCCACACGGCGATTATCATCACAGCGAAACCGTTATTCACCGTTATGGTACCGGCGCAATGGTGTTGTGCTGGCACTGCGACAACCAGCTGCGTGACCAGACATCCGAATCACTCGAGCAACTTGCTCATCAAAACCTGTCAGCATGGATGATTGACGTCATCGGTCACGCAATAAGCGGTACGCAGGAGCGTGAATTATTTCTGGCTGAATTATCCTGGTGGGCGGTCCGCAATCAGGTGGCGGACGCGCTACCGGAAGCGGTATTACGTCGTTCGCTGGGGTTGCGTGCGGAAAAAATCCGCTCCATGTACCGTGAAAGCGACATCGTACCGGGAGAGCAGACCGCCACCAGCATACTGAAACAGCGCACAAAAAATCTTGCGCCGCTGCCTCACGCCCACCAGCAACAGAACCCACCACAGGAAAAGACGGTGGTCAGCATTGCCGTTGATCCTGAGTCTCCGGAATCTTTCATGAAACGACCTAAACGTCGCCGCTGGGTTAACGAGAAATACACTCGCTGGGTGAAGACACAGCCGTGTGCGTGTTGTGGTAAGCCAGCCGACGATCCCCATCACCTGATTGGTCATGGTCAGGGCGGAATGGGGACAAAATCTCACGATATTTTCACGCTACCGCTGTGTCGGGAGCATCACAACGAGCTTCATGCGGATCCGCTGGCGTTCGAAGAAAAGCATGGTTCTCAGGTTGATTTAATTTTTCGTTTTCTTGATCACGCCTTTGCAACTGGCGTGCTTGGGTAAAAGAGGTGACTGATGCTCATAGATTTGGTTTTACCTTACCCGCCGACGGTGAACACTTACTGGCGACGCCGTGGCAGCACATATTTTATCTCGGAGGAGGGAAAGCGTTATCGCCGGGCTGTGGCGCTTATTGTTCGCCAGCAGCGGCTGAAATTAAGCCTGTCCGGAAGGCTGGCGATAAAGGTGATTGCAGAGCCACCGGATAAGCGTCGTCGCGACCTGGACAATATCCTGAAAGCACCGCTGGATGCGCTGACGCATGCGGGAGTGTTAATGGACGATGAGCAGTTTGATGAAATCAATATCGTTCGTGGTCAGCCAGTATCTGGTGGACGTCTGGGGGTGAAGATTTACCCCATAATGCATGAAGAGCAGGTCAAAAAATGAAACTGGAAGATTTACCGAAATACTACTCCCCAAAATCCCCTTGCCTGACCGATGCATCGGCCTCAACGTCAAAAGATGCGCTGAGTATCACTGATGTGATGGCCGCGCAGGGCATGACACAGAATCGGGCTGAGATGGGGTTTTCTGCGTTCCTGGGGAAAATGGGCATCAGTATGAATGACAGGGCGCGGGCAACAGAATTACTGGCAGATTATGCACTCAGTCGGTGCGATCGTGTGGCGGCGTTGAGAAAACTTCCGGTAGAAATAAAACCGTTAGTGATGCGCATTATGGCTTCGTACGCTTTTGAGGATTATGCCCGCAGCGCAGCGAGTAAAAAGCAGTGCCCTTGTTGCTATGGGGAAAAATTTATTGAAAGCGTAGTTTTTACAAACAAGGTCCAGTATCCGGATGGTAAGCCGCCGGTATGGGCAAAGTGTACGAAAGGTGTGTATCCGTCTTACTGGGAAGAATGGAAAAAAGTCAGGGAGGTGGTAAAAGTTGCCTGTCCGGAGTGTGGCGGAAAGGGTGAGGTTTCCACCGTCTGTAAGGATTGCCGTGGGCGTGGTGTCGCCATTCACCGTGAAGAGTCGGTAAAACGTGGTATGCCTGTTATCAGAGACTGCCAGCGTTGTGGTGGTCGTGGCTATGAAAGACTACCATCAACGGAGGCATTTAATGCTATATGCGAGGTGACAAACCAGATAACACGCGCGTCATGGGAAAAAACAGTTAAGAAATTCTATGATGCGCTGGTGACCCGGTTTGATATTGAAGAAGCATGGGCTGAGCGGCAGTTAAAAAAGGTAACTAGGTAACAAGGTTGATTTTTCCGGAATCTGTGGTAAATTCGTCATAACGATGGGCTTTTTATACCTGACGTTAGAAGAGTTTCTACAACCCGCCACCGAGCGGGTTTTTTATTGCGGAATTAATTACGGACCGTTATTATTCTGCTCCCGGTCCTTTAGCTCAGTGGTGAGAGCGAGCGACTCATAATCGCCAGGTCGCTGGTTCAAATCCAGCAAGGGCCACCATCACATACCGCCATTAGCTCATCAGGATAGAGCGCCAGCCTTCGAAGCTGGTTGCGCGGGGTTCGAGTCCTCGATGGCGGTCCATTATCTGTACCCTGCGTTGTTAGCTCAGCCGGACAGAGCAATTGCCTTCTAAGCAATCGGTCACTGGTTCGAATCCAGTACAGCGCGCCATATTCATTCTTCCAGATTCCTTCCGGCAGAGCCTTATACTGGAATATACCTGGCTCAGGATATTGTTGAAAATATTATATGTTTGTCAAAAATAAAAGTTCTGTTAAGTATTGATTGAGTGTTTGTTATACGGTCTAATGGTTTTTTCAGCATTAAATATTTATCATTCATATGGTGTGGGTAGAGTGAATATTGATGAGGCGTCGGGGTGTTTCATCCTTAGGCAGCGTATTGATATAGTCAATGCAGCACGAGCAAAGGCCTTCAGCCGTTTGACAGTTTTGTTCTGTGCTCCTGATCGTCTTTCGGGAAGAGACGTTATTATTCTGAATAGTGATGCTATACAGAGGGTTTGCGATGAGTTCATGGTTGCTAATTCAGAATTATTTGCTCTTGTTCAGGAGTACAACAGAATAGCCAGGACCTGTGGTATGGATGAACTTCGGATTACTCATCTGGGGTAGATACATATCTGGATTATCACCTGTTACGGTAAAAAGTGATTGCTTACTGTTTTTGTGAATGGCATTGCAGCAGCCGGATAATGTCAGTGCTGGCTGACGGTGTGCTGGTGGCGGGTGTGGTGGTTGTTGCTTTCCCGTTGCTGAAAAAGAAAACGCCAGACTGTTAGCCGGGTATCAGTTAGCGGGAGAAATTTTTAAATACTTCACAATTCAGGCGGTTGACTGTTCTCTGGTTTGCGGGGAGTTTGTTAAAAGAAACTGGCATGGTGAATCCCCCTGTGCGGAGGGGCAATCAGCGAGTAGGTATATGGGATAATCGCGGATTCAGGTGCTGGTACTGAATTCACCGGGAGGCACCCGGCACCATGCACTTCAATAGATTCTCTCCACATTATGGATATTCTTTCAGAATATCCCACGCAGACTTTGTGTAAATGTTAACAAATGTGCGTTTTATTTGATCTGATTCGCTGTTTGAGCGTCCAAAACAACGGTATATATAATCCTTTACTATATGACATATGTGAGGAAAAATGGGTTTTCGTAGCGCATCAATTCTTACGTTGATTATTAGTGGGATTATTATCGGGTGCACTGATGCTGTATCGACAAATTATCATGACCGTACATCATATTACTCCGATAAAGCAATAGAGACACAGTATGTGAGTTCATCTGAACGTACTTCTGATGTTAGTGAGGATATCCGTCTGTATGCCCATCAAATCAAGAGCGCCATCGAAAAACAGTTCGGGGATGCGAGTAAGTATTCAGGAAAAGAGTGTACACTGAGAATGCATATGGCCCCGAATGGCCTTCTACTGGAGGTTAAAAGAGAAAGTGGAGACCTCGATTTATGTCGTGAAGCGATGAATGCGATAAAGAATGCTGATATACCTGCCCCCCCTTCGCCGGAAGTATATAAAGTATTTCAAAATGGGGTGCTGGATTTTAAACCCTGATATTTATTGTTTTGTAATAAACGGTTTCGGCTTAGGTTTGTTCTGACACAACTACGGCACTGAGCTAAATCTAGCGGATAGTCAGCTCTGAGCCAGTGGCGGACGTAACAACTACTATTGCTGAGATTTTAATGGATTGAGGAGCAAGAAGTGGGATTAAAGAAAATCGTTATGTTGACTTTTTGGGTCAGTTTTGTTGCGGGATGCACACCTTTACACCCTTCAGATTGCCACAAAACTACTGCTACAGGTAGTTGCAGTTCAGGACGCTGGGATGATCAGGATGAATGGGGGGCGCAAGCGCGGGGAATCAGAGCTGCAATTAATGCCAAACTTGATGAGCCGCATAACTGGAAAGGGAAAAAATGCAGGTTGCATATGGAATTCTCTCAGGATGGCACGGCGTTAAAAATATCTACCAGTAACGGTGATAAAGCCTATTGCGAAGCGATAAAGTCCGCAGCTCATAAAGCCAAATTTCCGGCCTTCAACAATCCGGAAGTCTACAGAGATTTTCAGAAATCTGGCTTTGACATGCGAGGTTAGCTCTTCAATTACTATATCTCATTCATAGCAAACTGACAGATTTGATGATGTTCTATATACGAAACCTGTGATGTCAAGTCTGAGCTAATACAAATAAACATAATATCAGAGAAATACATTTTATTAGCTCGCTACGGCGAGCTTTTTATATTGCATCGTCTCCAGCATATATATCAATTAAGGCTCTGATTGATGTGTCTGGAAGCCTACACATAATAACTATGCCATCCGTTCCGTGCGGAGGTGAGGCTATGAAATCCATGGACAAAATTTCAACAGGCATTGCCTACGGCACCTCCGCAGGCAGTGCTGGCTACTGGTTTTTACAGCTGCTCGATAAAGTCACGCCCTCACAGTGGGCAGCAATAGGTGTGCTGGGTAGCCTGGTATTTGGCCTGCTGACGTACCTGACAAACCTTTATTTCAAGATTAAAGAAGACAAGCGTAAGGCTGCACGGGGAGAGTAATTCAATGACTCAAAACTATGAACTGATTGTGAAAGGGATCCGCAATTTTGAGAATAAAGTTACGGTAACTTTAGCGTTACGGGACAAAAAACGCTTTGACGGTGAAATTTTTGACCTGGACATCTCGCTGGACCGTGTTGAAGGTGCCGCGCTGGAGTTTTATGAGGCAGCAGCCAGAAGGAGCATCAGACAGGTCTTCCTGGATGTTGCTGCCGGGTTATGTGAAGGGGATGAGCTGTCGCCGGAAAAGCGCCCCATAATTTTAGAGGCGCAGAATGTGTGGATAACCTACAAAGGAAAGCTACCGGGAAGAATTACTGGTTCTCTGAAGACTCCGCCGAAATGGTAATTTCACCAGCATATTTTTCTTCCAGTAATACCGCCAGCCACTTGAAAGAATTTTGTTGTTGCTGGGACCATTTGGGGTTGAGTGATTCAAGCTGGAGCGATGCCAGTGTTGGTTGCATTTGTTCCTTGGGAATTGAGAATGCCAGATATGAAAATGCGACAGTAAGGGCATTTACATCATCCCGAAGCTTGGAAATGCAGTCGAGCAACTCCTGTAGAGAAATGGTGCTATTGTCCATAAACAATCCTCTCTATTGTATTTAACTATTCCTTGCCTGATTCAACAGGCCGGGACAGATAAACATATCCAGGGTTCAGAAACCGATAAATCCTGATAAATATCCATGAACGTAAAAATCAGATACGGCCTGTCGGCTGCCGTTCTGGCACTGATTGCCGTCGGTGCGCCTGCGCCTGATATTCTCGACCAGTTTCTGAATGAAAAAGAAGGTAACCACACAACGGCATACCGCGATGGTTCCGGCATCTGGACCATCTGTCGGGGTGCCACGGTGGTGGATGGAAAACCCGTTTTTCCCGGTATGAAACTGTCGAAGGAAAAATGCGACCAGGTTAACGCCATTGAACGGGATAAGGCGCTGGCATGGGTGGAGCGCAATATTAAAGTGCCACTGACCGAACCACAGAAAGCGGGTATAGCGTCATTTTGTCCCTATAACATTGGCCCCGGTAAGTGTTTCCCGTCGACGTTTTATAAGCGGCTGAATGCCGATGATCGTAAGGGGGCATGCGAGGCGATTCGCTGGTGGATAAAAGATGGTGGGCGTGATTGCCGCCTGACAAAAGGGCAGAAGAATGGCTGTTATGGGCAGGTCGAGCGGCGCGATCAGGAAAGCGCACTGGCGTGCTGGGGGCTGGAGCAATGAAAATTAATCCGGATCTTATAGGCGTTGTCGTTATTGCTGGCCTTTCGGTCGCTCTCGTCAAGAGTTGCTCTCACGCCAGTAATCTTCAGAGCGATAACGACGTTCTGCGAAGTGACAACTCTATGCTGGGGCAGGTAATCGCCACCCAGGCATTCAACTTCAATCGATTCAATCAGGTTGCAGAACATGCCAACAGTCTTAACTCCCTGATCGACACCAGCACCGAAAAAACCGTAATCGAATACCGGGAGATTCTCCGCCGTGAAAAAACCTGTGATCTGCCTGTTCCTGCTGATATCGCTGGTGGGTTGCTCGAATACACGTACCGTTTACGTGCCAGCGCCATGCACACCGATACCGGCAGACCTAATGAAGCCTATGATCGTACCGCTACCACCAGCTCAATGACCTACTGCCAAGCTGTCTTGTGGATTAAGCCGCTACTGGCGTTGATAGAAAAAGGAAATAATAATTTTTCGAGTATTCGTGAAATTGATGAGTTGCGTTACAGACCATCTGAGCATGGCCAGTAAGGTTGCAGGAAATTTAAAATCTGGCGATGAAATTTAATATTAGAAATTCATTGCCTAGTGAGATTAATAATGGGCATCCCTTTGTGACGATAAGCTTTAACACATTCACAAAGGGATATTTAATATAGGGTGGTTAATTCCCACTTGCTGTGGTGTTTAGGGGGTAATTCAAATCTTATCTAACTCATTATAGGCTTCGATAATAAAAATTCTGATTTTAATAAGGCATGATTCAATGAAAGGAATTACTTCATGGTCATTCCCATGGAATCTTATTTTTTTCTCTTCGGTAATGACTATGTTTAAAGGTACACCATTACCACTTCTTTGTAATTTCCCATTTTCGAAAGTAAAGTCTTCTAATTTTTTGCCATTGATGTGGTTGTTTTTAAAGAGAATTTTTGCTGAGCTTCCTGCTGTGATTAAACCAAAACCATCTACGCTCACACTTAGGTCTTTAACAGAACTCTCTTCTCTTAAGGGGATTGGTTGTCTGTGCTTTACTTCATTAGTGAGATTACACATCATTTCCAACCAAGATTCGCCAGTGTGATAATCCTGTATAGAAGTAAAAATTTTATATAATGGAGAAGATGATGGTGGGTTTATTTTTAGCGTCTTTGAGAAAAATTTATCAATAAACTCTTTTTTTTCGTAAGGGAAATATATTTTGGGGCGCTCATCATTACTGCGTGGAGAAATATATTTATCATAGGTATCATTAGCGAGATACTCTAAGGAACTTCGTAAGTTTTCCAAAATAGCTTTGACTTTTACAGGCTTGATATGCTGTGTCTGTCTCATTATGTCAAGACTTTCTTCAACTTCTTGCAATAAGTCCAACGAGCCTTCTCTAGACATACAGGTAATTCTCCTTTATGAATTTTCAACATGTTATAACTAATAATATATTTATCATATAACTGTATGAATAAATTGTGAGATTAGTAATGCAAGTTTCTATCCATAGTGTTCTCTAAGTACCCGCTTCCATCATGTTGTTACGGACGGTATGGCTAAAACAAAGCACCTGAAGTTAAACGTTCTGAACTTTATGCTCGTTGAGCATATGAATTATCTGTAACCCGATGCGCTGGTTGTGGTTCACATTGATGGTCGTAATCAGCAGCGGTGGTGCCTGATGGCATGCAACTTCTTACTTATAAAACTTCGTATGGAATTGTTGCCATAACGAGCCCAGCTTAGCAGTTTTTAATGGGTCCTCCCGGCAGTGTGTCCTGCCACGGGGCGGGAGCGTCGCGGAAAAAGGCTAGTTTTTGAAATTTCATTCGTCATCACCACTACTGTAATGTATTGATATTGCAGTGGTTTTATTTTTGTGGTGTCGATTTTGATTGTTTTTTGTTCATCACTAACACCGTTTGCCTAAAGTTGTTCGCAAGATGCATGTTTAAAACATTCTGGAGCGGGTATGGATCGAGAGTTAAAAAATCTGACGCTGAATATCAGTCAACTGGCGGCTCTGTCAGGTGTACATCGCCAGACTGCTGCGGCAAGGCTGCAAAATCTACCCGTTGCAGGGGGGCATGAAAGCAACCTCAAGCTTTATCGGGTGGTTGATATTGTGTCGGCATTTCTGGCATTACCACCGCCGGTTGCAGAAGGCGAAATGGACGCGCATGAGCGCAAAGCCTGGTATCAGTCTGAACGTGAGCGTCTTAAGTTCGAACAGGAAACGGCACAACTCATTCCGGCCAGTGATGTCAGACGGGAGTTTGCCATCTGGGCAAAAGCGGTCGTGCAGGTGCTGGAGACATTACCGGATATTCTTGAACGTGACTGCGGTCTGCAGCCTGCCGCTGTGAGCCGTGTTCAGTCCATTATTGATGATCTGCGCGATCAGATAGCCCTGCGGGTGACCGAAGCAGGTGCGGATGATGAGGAGGAATTACAGCAGGAGGAGTAATGCTGAATCAGGAAACCGCAAAGGCAGCACGAACCGATTCAGGTTATATCCTTCGCGCACCGAGACGAATGCGGGTTGCTGATGCCGTTGCTCAGTATATGCGGGTGCCCATGGGGGCAGGGAACTCAGTCCCGTGGGATCCGCTGGTGGCACCGTATGTTATTGAGCCGATGAACTGCCTGGCCTCGCGTGAATACGACGCAGTGATATTTGTTGGCCCGGCACGAACCGGCAAGACTATCGGCCTGATTGACGGCTGGGTGATTTACAACGTGATTTGCGATCCTGCTGATATGCTGATCATACAGATGACGGAGGAAAAAGCCCGCGAACACTCCAAAAAACGACTCGCCAGAACGTTTCGCGTCAGCCCGGAAGTGGTCAGTCGCCTGAGTCCGAACAAAAATGACAACAACGTTTATGACAGAACATTCCTTGCTGGTAACTACCTGAAAATCGGCTGGCCGTCAGTCAATATCATGTCCTCATCAGATTATAAATGCGTCGCGCTGACGGATTATGACCGTTTTCCGGAAGATATTGATGGCGAGGGGGATGCTTTCTCTCTTGCCTCAAAACGTACCACAACATTTATGTCCAGTGGTATGACGCTTGTGGAGAGTTCCCCCGGCAGGGATGTGAAGGATGTGAAATGGCGACGGACTTCACCGCATGAGGCTCCACCAACCACGGGGATACTGTCGCTCTATAACCGTGGCGATCGCCGTCGCTGGTACTGGCCTTGTCCACACTGTGGTGAGTATTTTCAGCCCTGCGGCGATGTGGTTGCTGGTTTCCGTGATATTGCCGATCCCGTGCTGGCAAGTGAGGCGGCTTATATTCAGTGTCCTTCCTGTTCAGGACGGATTATGCCTGAACAAAAACGTGAGCTGAACGGACGTGGGGTCTGGTTGCGGGATGGTGAATCCATCAATGCGGATGGCAGTCGTTATGGTGATCCCCGACGCTCACGTATTGCGTCATTCTGGATGTAGGGTACATTTCTTACCTGTTTTTATGTTCTGGTGTCGTTTTATAGTCTTTTCAATGAGTTGTGATTTTTTAAGTTTCCTCTCTTTACTTGATAATGAGTTAGTTTATCGCTTGTTATCGACTTGAATGGACTACATGACGGACTAAAAAATGAGGGTGATAGATGTCGGTAAAGCCATTAACCGTGACTGAAGTTAAGGGGATGAAACCACGTGAAAAGGACTATGCCGTTTATGATGGGTTCGGTTTATTGCTGAATGTGAGTAAAGCTGGTGGGAAAGTGTGGCGTTTCCGTTATAGCCATCCGATAACGAAGAAACGGCAGACATACACGATAGGGCGTTTTCCTGAATTCTCACTCGCGGAAGCACGGGAAGAACGTGATGAGCTTCGGCGAATGATTGCACGTGGAGTTGATCCAGTGACAGAGAAGAAAAATCGTAAAATTGAGATGGCGCTAAAAAATCTGCAGACATTTGAAGTCGTTGCTAATGCATGGTTCGCTTTTAAAAAAGGATCGGAGTTGCGGAAGCCTACGTTGTATAATATCGAATATGAAGTATATAAGTATCTTGTTCCTTTCTTTGGTAAATACAGTATAGATAAAATTACAGCACCATTAGCAATTAAGGCACTGGATGCCGTATCTGATAAAAACGCGCTGCAAAAAAAATTAATATCAAGGTTAAATGAAATCATGAATTACGCTGTAAATTGTGGCGCATTGAAAATAAATCCATTGCTTAAAATAAAGACAGCATTCACTGGAAAGAAAAATAAATTATTAGCAGCGTTACCTATAGAAAAATTACCTGAATTTCTGAGTTGGTGGGATAGTGTGCCTCATAAGTATCAAATAGCTCACAATGCGCTTTTATTCCAGATATTGACAATGGTCAGGCCTGGAGAGGCGATCCAGGCAGAGTGGGCAGAGATAGATTTTGATGCTGGTCTGTGGGTTATCCCTGAGCATAAAATGAAATGCCATCGTGAACATGTTGTGCCCCTGTCATCACAAGCCATTAGCATCCTCAGAACAATGCAGGAAATTAAAAGAGGGCGTTATGTATTCTATTCATCCAGAACCAAAGACGCGCCTATGGGGAGGAATACTATCAATACTCCAATTGCTGCCAGCAAGTTCAAAGGGATTGTAACGTTACATGGCTTTCGTTCGATGTGGAGTACGCTTTTAAATGAGGAGGGTTTTAACCCTGATGTTATTGAGGCTGCATTAGCACATAAAAGTGGTGATAAAATAAGAGATATTTATAATAGAACTACTTATTTAGAACAACGCAAAATTATGATGCAATGGGTAGGCGATTTTTTTGATGAGGCGAGAAAAGGGGTAATTAATAGATCCTGTGGTAAGAAAGGTTTGAGAATAGTAAATGGTTGAGGAGTTCAGCAAATGAATACCAATGAAGATATTTTATTTACTAAAGACGTAATGAAAATTTTGCGCTATGGGGCAATGAGCGCATTCATTAATTTCTGGAAAGATGAAAGCAATGGTTTTCCTCAACCGTTCAGAATTGGGCGGCGGCATACCTGGCACCGTAGAGATGTAGAGGCATGGTTAGATAAACAACGAGAACAGGCCAATCCCCACTAATAATATCTTTCATACCCCGCACGCAATGCGGGGTTTTTTGTATGTGAGGTAAAACACGATGAATAAAAATATTGCCGTGACGGGCAAGGGGTACGCTCGTTCAGTAAAAAAATTCTGCGATATTCGTGATCTTGTCGTTCTGCGCTTTGATGGCGTGGATGTTCGTGTGGTGTATCTGAACGGCGATCCGTGGTTTGTTGCAAAAGATGTTTGTGCTGCGCTGGAACTAACCAATTCGCGTACGGCGTTGCAGATGCTTGATGATGATGAAAAGGGAGTAAATTTAACTTACACCCCAGGAGGAAATCAGAATATGAGCATTATCTCTGAGTCAGGTTTCTACAAACTAATAGCCCGCAGCCGCAAAGCAACGACGCCTGGCACATTTGCTCATCGTTTCAGTAACTGGGTATTCAGAAATGTGATACCGGGTATCAGAAAAACAGGGGCTTATGGTATCCCATGGGGTGCATTACAGGATTTTTCCCGCCGTAAAGAGCAATATCAAATAAGTGCCAGCGAGAAGGGGAGGGAGCTACAGGCATGTAAGCGCAAAAAGCGTGAGCTGGAGGAAGAAGAAAAAAGGCTGATACGTGAATATCAGCCTGAGTTTTACTTTGGTAACCGCATTCAGTGACAAAACAAAGGCGACCGGGGGCGGTCGCCAATGGGAAAGCACTAAACATAAGCACGGGGATGATAGCCGCTATCAGGCTGGTGGACAATGCAATCAGTCTGGTTCAGTTCGTTGCCATACCTGCAATGAGCGCTTTTCCCTGTACTCTTTAAGGAATTGCTCAAGGGCAAAAGCACATGGCGCGAATCTTTCTGATTCATGCTCTATCTTTCTGCGTCGTCTTTTCCGTGTCGGTGATAATGTTTTGGTCAATTCTTTATCGGTCATTGTGTTGTCCTGCATAGCAATGCGCCGTAATACCTTACACCACGGCGCTGGTGATGGTCACTCCTGCTCTTTGGCCTTGCGACGCTGGCGGTATTCAACTTCTCGCTTTAATGCTGCTGTTACAAACTGCCCTGTACTTTCACCAGGCATTTTTACCGCCTCAACATTGTTCATAACTTCATGCGGAACCCTTGCCGCAACTGTTTGTGATTTTGCGTTTACTGCTTTTGTTGCCATGTTGTGTACCCCTTACAAAAAACAAATGCAGTATGCAGGAAAAAAAATAAGTGTTCAACACTTGACGTGTTTAACACCAGAGCTTAAATTGGTGTTAAACACCTTGCTGATGCAAGGTGCAGAAACGACGAAACCCGGCAGTGCGCTAACACTAACCGGGCTTCTAACCACCAACGATAGAAAGAGTATCGAGGTAGCTATGAGAAATCATACCACACACCCGCAAGGGCGGGACTCGCACAACCTGAATAAATACATCTGGCGTTTTATCGCCCTGAGCACGGCACAACCGCGCGTGATTACCATTGAGGCCACTAGCGAACAGGAAGCACGCCAGCAATCCCCGGCTGGCTGCGTGATGGTATTCGCCGCCCGTATTCGTCAGGGGGTACGCCATGTGCAATAACACCCGTCCGGACGCAGCCGCCGAAGCAATCAAAACACTGATTGATGCGCTGATTGATATTTCTGTTATCGCGGACAGGGCGCATAAGCACGCTACCAGTGAAACAGAATATACCAGGGCTTTCGTTCCTCGCTCACTGGTTGCTATGCGGATTATCGCTGATATGGCACCGAATGAGGCCAGCAAAATTATCATGGCTGATATGGAGGTGGTGAGCCATGCATAATCATGAAACGCACTTACCTGTAGTGCTGAATGTGCCATCAGATTATACGGGTCGCGTACTGGTGTATCTGGAAAAAGGCCGGGTTAAATGCCAGTGCCGTTTAATGGAAAACGAATTTATCAGCACTCTTGCGGGATTTTCTGAAATGCTCACTAAATCGGGTGTTAGTGCAGACCAGTTATGCGGGGGCGATTATGCGAAATAAACATGATATTGAAGGCCTGGCATTTGAAGCCCTGCACTCTGCGAAAAAAATCAGGGAAGTCGTCAATATGTGGATGAACAGCCTTAGCACCGATAAATCCGATAGCAGAGAAGAAATTCTTATTTCTTTGTTGTTAGACCTGGCAAATACACAGGTTTCTCTGACATCTGATATTGAGCTCGCCGCTAAAAAGCTGCCTCTGGAGTAAAAAAACATGAAAAAGAAAAATTCTGGCTTTACTGCCAGCGGTCACGCTCGGCCTGAAATCCGCCCCGGCGATATTTTCCGGGATAACTACGGCGGCACGGTAACGATTAAAAGCGTGGCGGGACGGTGCGTTACTTACCGCCGTGATGGGTACGGCTATGACTGCGTGATGCCTGTTTATCAGTTCCGGCGTGATTTTTCACTGATACAGGCCACACCACGCAAACAGCCCACCAGCAACGCCAGGGCACGGGCGAACATTCAGAAAATGAAAAACATGATTAACGCATTCAGGGGCAAAAAATGAAACTGGCACCGAACTTAAAAAAACAGCCACACGACAAAATGACCGAAGTCATTATTTTTGCGGGTAGTGATGCCTGGGCGCACGCGAAACAATGGCAGGAGCAGGACGGGCGACTTGCTGGCGATAACGTCCCGCCTGTATGGCTGGGAGACAGCCAGCTTGACGAACTGGCAGACCTTAAAATCATCGACGATGGTCGCTATTGTGTCCGGCTGTACAAGGCAGGCCACATCAAGCCGTCAAATATTAATGCCATCGGGCAAAAGCTGGCGACGGCAGGTGTACGGGATGCGAATTATTACCCCGAGGGAATGCACAGCCAGAAACGGGAGAACTGGCGCGAATATCTGGAACGTGAACGGGCAGAGCTGGCGGAAAAGAAAAAGGTAGTTGAACTGCCTGTAAAGAAAAAAGAGCGGGTAAAAGACGATAACGCTTCATCACTGGCGCTTAACCAGATGGGAGCAAGTCAACGCGGCGAAGTTCTCCTGGCACATTATGGCGGTGAACTGGCGATTCATGCTGACTCTGACACTGTTCACCATTACAACGGCGTTGTATGGGAGCCAGTACAGGATAAAGAATTACAGCGAGCTATGGCACAGATTTTCATTGATGCGGAGATCAGCTATTCGCAGAACGCCATTAAATCGGCGGTCGATACCATGAAGTTAAGTTTGCCTGTTATGGGGAATACAGCCCGTAACCTGATTGGATTCAGTAACGGGGTATTTGATACCCGGACAGGTAATTTTCGGAAGCATAACAAAAATGACTGGTTGTTAATTGCCAGTGAATTACCGTTCAGCCCACCAGCAGAGGGGGAAACGCTGGCAACACATGCGCCGAATTTCTGGAAGTGGTTGCGCCGTTCGGTGGCTGAGAATGACCGCAAGGCAGATCGTGTACTGGCGGCATTATTCATGGTGCTGGCGAACCGGTACGACTGGCAGTTATTCATTGAGGTAACAGGGCCGGGGGGAAGCGGTAAAAGCGTGATGGCGGAGATTTGCACCATGCTGGCGGGTAAGGCTAATACAGTATCAGCAAGCATGAAGGCGCTGGAAGACGCAAGGGAACGCGCGTTAGTGGTTGGCTTTTCGCTGATTATCATGCCGGATATGACCCGCTACGCTGGTGATGGGGCAGGAATTAAGGCCATTACAGGCGGTGACAAGGTGGCAATTGACCCGAAACACAAAGCCCCCTACTCAACGCGTATTCCGGCAGTAGTGCTGGCGGTTAACAATAACGCCATGTCATTCAGTGACCGCAGCGGGGGGATCTCACGTCGTCGGGTGATATTCAATTTTTCGGAAGTTGTACCGGAGAACGAACGCGATCCAATGCTGGCGGAAAAAATAGAAGGTGAGCTGGCGGTAGTGATTCGCCATCTGCTTACACGGTTTGCTGACCAGGACGAAGCCAGACGCCTGTTATATGAGCAGCAGAAATCTGAAGAAGCACTGGCGATAAAGCGAGAGGGGGATTCGCTGGTGGACTTCTGCGGCTATCTCATGGCGTCGGTAATGTGTGATGGCCTGTTAGTGGGTAATGCTGAAATTGTGCCATTCAGCCCACGCAGGTATCTCTATCATGCCTATCTAGCTTATATGAGGGCACATGGGTTTGGTAAACCTGTAACACTGACGCGCTTCGGTAAAGATATGCCGGGGGCAATGGCGGAATATGGCAGGGAGTATATGAAACGGAAAACGAAGCACGGTTTGCGTTCAAACGTGACACTGACGGAGGAATCAGAAGACTGGATGCCATCATGTGTATCGGTCACTAATGACGATAGCAAAAATTAAACTTATGGAATAACTGTTCACCACTGTTCACCCTGTCATAAATATCTTTTATATCAGTATATTATAGGGTGAACAGTTATTTATGAACTGTTCACCAAACTATTCACTGTTCACCTTTTTGATTGTTTATTGAGCTTCAAGGGTGAACAGTGGTGAACAGTTGGTGAATAGTTTTTTTGAAACTGTTCACCCCTTAACATTATGAATTAATAGAGAAAATATCAAAAGGTGAACAGGTGAAGGGTTAAAACGCAAAAATTTTAATTTACTGCTGTGAGATAAAGCCTATGACAGCGAAGCACACAAAAAAATCACAATCGCACGCCCTTGATTTGACGGAACACTGGTTAAGGGTGTCGATAAAAATCATCGACCGCAACGCCGGGGAAGGATATGCGAAAGCACATCCCGAACTGATTAGCTCATTCATGACAACGGCAGCTGCAAACTTTGCCACGCTGACAGAACGGGAGATTGCCGAAGCGGAACAGGTGACAACCATCAACGTTAAAACCGGAGAGCAGACAGCATGACAGCACAGATAGCGGCTTACGGGCGGCTGGTGGCTGACCCGCAGTTAAAGACCACCAGCAAGGGTACACAAATGACGATGGCGAGTATGGCGGTCCCACTTCCGTGCAGCCAGGCAGATGACGGAACGGCGACGATGTGGTTATCCGTCCTGGCGTTTGGCAGACAGGCCGAAGCACTGGCAAAGCACCGCAAGGGTGAACTCCTGAGCGTGGCGGGTAACATGCAGGTGAGCCAGTGGACCGGACAGAACGGGGAGACGCGGCAGGGCTGGCAGGTTATCGCAGACAGCGTAATCAGTGCGAGAACGGCGCGACCGGGCGGCAAAAAAGGCCAACAGGGGCAGGCTACTGATGCACTGAGCAGAGCAAAACAACAGGCGGGAAATGATGATCCGTACGGGGATAACATACCGTTTTAAGCAACGAGTAACAGAAGCCGGAGCAATCCGGCTTTTTTATGGGTCCTCCCGGTGTAGTGACCTGCCACGGGGCGGGAGCGTCGCGGAAAAAGGCTGGTTTTTGCATTTTCATGGCGGCGGCAGCATGTGTAGTAATTTATTGATAATTAAAAGTTATTTCTGTTTTCACCTGTACAATATTTTTTTCTCCCTGTCATTAGACCAGTTTGCAATTAATTGAAATATATAAATAAATCTGTTTTTCACCTGCCAGGTGGAGTTGCCTGTGTCAAAACGTGTTCAGATGGCGGGATATTTATGCCGGATTTTATCCGGCTTTTTTGTGTCTGAATCTCATTAATCTATTTTTATGATAGAAATATGTTTATCTACCACTTTTATCGATCAATAATGTGCACAGTTTAGTCAGTAAGAGGAAGTTACTGTGAGTTGTATTAATGACCTGAACACGGGCGATATCAGGGGTGGTTCCGTTCATCTGGATGCGCAGACCGTTATGCGCCTTAAGCAGTACAGGATCGACCATATAAATCATCATCCTGACAAACCATTACCAGGTGTGGCGCAGATTGTCAGGCATGCCGTAAACGCCTGGCTTAATCAGAGTGGTTTTGCATCGGAGAGTGAGCAATGAATCACTGGTACACCATTAAGGCGGCGGATGTTCGCGGAGCGGCGGATATATCTATCTATGAGGAGATTGGCGGCTTCGGTGTTACTGCAAAGCAGTTCGCGGAAGACCTGAAAGCCCTTGGCGATGTTTCACATATCAATCTGAGGATCCATTCACCAGGTGGTGATGTGTTTGAAGGCATCGCCATCTATAACCTGCTACGGAATCATCCGGCAGACATTACGGTTTATATCGATGGTGTTGCGGCTTCAATGGCTTCGGTTGTCGCAATGGCTGGCGATCGTGTTGTTATGCCGGAGAACGCCATGATGATGATCCATAAACCGTGGGGTATCTCTGGCGGAAATGCTGGCGATATGCGTGATTATGCTGATTTGCTGGATAAGGTGGAAACCGTGTTAATCCCTGCTTATGCCAGAAAAACGGGCAAATCAGCACAGGAAATTACCGCCATGCTGGAGGATGAAACCTGGATGGATGGGAAAGAATGCCTTAAGCACGGTTTTGCTGATGAATTGTTGCCATCCGTCAGAGCAATGGCGCGAATTGAATCGAAACGCACAGGAGATTTTTTACATATGCCGGAAACCATTAAAGGAATGATTACACCGCCACAGGGAGCGGCAAATATTGCTGGTAATGAACAGAAGCGCATCAATGGAATAAGTGAAGTGTTTAGCTTGTTCGGCAGTCGTTACGACGGGATCAAAATGGCGTGTCTGGAAGATGCATCATGTACACCGGAAATGGCCCGTGAAAAGCTGTTGAACGAGCTGGGGCGCGAGTCCACGCCATCCAATAAAAATACCCCGCCTCATATCTATGCCGGAAACGGAAACATAACAGGTGATGCAATTCGTCAGGGGCTTTATTCCCGTCTTGGGTATGAACGCCCTGAACGAGGCAACCCTTACGCGATGATGAGCCTTTTTGAAATGGCCCAGGCATCACTGGTTGATCGTGGTATCACTGTGAGCGGTTTTATTAATCGCTCGCAGGTTGTTAATGCGGCTTTTACACACAGCAGCAGCGATTTTTCTCATATTCTGGCTGGTGGCGCTGAAAAATCAGTACTGAAAGGCTGGCAGGACAGCGGCGAAACGTTCCAGAAATGGACGCGTACCGGTTCGCTTTCAAACTTTCATGAAGCAAAACGCGTTGGTCTGAATGGTTTTTCAAAGCTGGATAAAGTACCGGAAGGCGCGGAATATAAATACATCACCACTAGCGATAAAGGTGTACCTATTGCGCTGGCCACGTACGGGAATATTTTTTCCGTTACCCGTCAGGCCATTATCAACGATGACCTGACCCAGTTAACTACAATCCCCATGGCGATGGGACGCGCAGCTGCCAGAACAGTTGGCAATCTGGTTTATCTCCTGTTAACCAGCAACGGCAAGTTTACGGATGGTAAAGCGTTATTCCATGCCGATCATAAAAATCTTATTGCGAAGGATATGGACATGGAGGGGCTTAACGAAGCCCGTAAGCTGATGCGCCTCCAGGAAGACGCTAACGGCGATTCGCTGAATATTACCCCCGCATTTGTCCTGGTCCCCGCCGCGCTGGAGTCTGCCGCACATCGCGCCATTCTGTCATCGTCATCACTCTTTCCGGTTGATGGCGTGGGCACTATCAATCAGAACCCCGGCATCATTAACGTGGTGAAAGATATGGCGGAGGTAATCGTTGAGCCACGTCTTGATAAAGCCAATAACAAGGAGTGGTATGTGGCAGCGGCGAAGGGTATGGACACGATAGAGGTCGCTTATCTTGATGGTATTGATACGCCATATCTTGAGGAGCAGGAGGGCTTTACTGTTGATGGCGTCGCCTGGAAGGTGCGCATAGATGCAGGTGTCGCGGCCCTCGACTATCGCGGATTACTGAAATCGAGTGGAGCATGACAACAAGGGCGGCGATAGCCGCCTTTTTTTACGGGTCCTCCCGGTGGGGTGGTCTGCCACGGGGCGGGAGCGGCGCGGAAAAAGGCTAGTTTTTGCATTTTCATTCGTCATCATCATCTTTCTATGATATTGAATTTTAAGTGTTTTTATTTTTGGTATGTTAATTTTGCTTGTTTTACGCTCAACATATAGCGCATTTTTTGACCTCTTCTGAAAGTTGTTCGCAAGATGCATGTTTAAAACATTCTGGAGCGGGTATGGATCGAGAACTGAAAAATCTGATGCTGAACATTAATCAACTGGCGGCGATAGCGGGAATATGTCGTCAGACTGCGGCGGCAAGGCTGAAAAACATCCAGCCAGCCGGAGGGCATGACAAGCTAAAACTCTATCGGGTGACTGACATTCTGACCTGTTTTCTTGATCTTCCCGTTCCGGCATCACTGGAAGAAATGGAGCCACATGACCGTAAGGCCTGGTATCAGTCCGAACGTGAGCGCCTCAAGTTCGAACAGGAAACGGCGCAACTCATACCCGCCGATGATGTGCGAAAAGAGATGGCTATATGGGGGGAAATCGTAAGCGAGGAACTGGCAAAACTCCCCAATATTCTGGCACGTGATGCCGGGCTTAAACCGATGGCAGTAAACAGAGTGCAGTCAATTATTGACGATTTGCGTAATCAGATTATCAGCCGGATGGTAAAAAATGACGTAGTGAATGAGGTCGCAAAACAGGCATGATAATGACCGAATCTGAAATACTGCGATTAATCCGCTGTGCTGGTGGAATCAGCCAGTTGGCTGACGAACAGGCCGCGCAGCCGGATACAGTCACCGCTGAAAATTACGCGCGTGTGGTGGCTGAGGTGATGCGCCGTGACGGTATTGAGCTTAACGGCGTTGATATGCGCAACATACGAACCAGAGTTCTTGAGTTGCTGGCATACCGTCGCCGTTCTCAACAACGGAGGGAGAGCGCGAAAAATACTTACCAGTGGAGGAAGCCGGAGCACTTACGGCGGTAACTGGTTGATATTATCGAAAGTGCAAAAATGCACTTAGCAACTGGTGGCGAGTTGCAGATCTGCAACTCGACTATGAAACTACGGAAACTACCCGTAGTTTGGGTAGTAAGAGTAACACCCAGATTTTGGGGCTTACTCGCGATACCCAAATAAAGGGTATCGGTGGAAGAAATATCGTTTCTCATATGTGAGTTCCGAGAGCGGAATTCCGCCTCTGATTTGTCATTGTGATCATGCATAGCGGCAATAATTAATATTGCTTCCTTTTTGGCTTTTTTATCGCTTAAGCAGGTACTAAATCTGGGACTATGTTGTAGGGGGCATAACTCAATAGTACCTTATAATCATTTAGTTACCTTTTATTTACTTCTTCCTGGATGGAGGGTCCGGCAGCTGCTTACCAGACACTCTCGCAACTCGTTTACAAACTGCTTACTGCAGAACAGGAATACGAGACAACCGGAAGTGAAGAAACACTCAAGACGGTTATCAATACCGACTGGGGATTACCTTATCTTCCCCGCGCCAGCATGGAGCAACGAAAAAGTGAACTGCTTGAGCAGCGGGCAGAGCCAGTTCCTTCCCGCAGTGTGCCGGATGGCGTTAATTTCCTTGTGGCGACAGTGGATGTGCAGGCGGGACGTCATCGCCGTTTTGTGGTTCAGGTAACGGGCTATGGCAGCCGTGGCGAACGCTGGATTATTGATCGTTACAACATCACGCAGTCATTGCGCGGTGACAGCGACGGGGAGAGCCAGCGAATTGATCCGGCCAGCTATCCGGAAGACTGGGATGTCCTGCTGACGGATGTTTTTCATAAAAGCTGGCCGCTGGCCTCCGATCCTTCTCAACAAATGCGACTGATGGCAATGGCGGTGGACTCCGGCGGTGAAGACGGGGTCACTGATAATGCCTATAAATTCTGGCGTCGTTGCCGTCGTGATGGCCTTGGTAAACGTATTTACCTGTTTAAGGGCGACAGCATCCGGCGCGCAAAACTGATCACCCGTACATTCCCTGATAACACCGGACGAACGGGCCGACGGGCGCAGGCCGCAGGTGATGTGCCGCTCTGGCTTCTTCAGACGGATGCACTGAAAGACCGGGTGAATAACGCGTTATGGCGTGACTCGCCAGGTCCCGGCTATGTGCATTTCCCTGACTGGCTGGGGAGTTGGTTTTACGACGAACTGACGTATGAAGAGCGGAGCAGTGACGGGAAATGGAGTAAGCCAGGTCGCGGTGCCAACGAAGCTTTTGACCTGATGGTGTATGCCGAGGCTCTGGTCATTCTGCATGGATACGAAAAGATCCGCTGGCCGGATGCACCGGAGTGGGCGAGCCGGGAAACCTGGCTGGAGTGTGTCCCGGACAGTACCGAACCGTCACCCACACCGGAACCGGTATCCACGCCTGTTAAAAAACAAAAACGGAAGAAAACAGTAACTGACGATGTTAACCCCTGGCTGACTTCCGGAGGATGGTTATGAACCAGAATGATATCGAAGCCATGATTCAGCGTTATACGGAAGCTGAAATGGCGGTGCTGGACGGAAAATCCGTCACCTTTAATGGTCAGCAGATGACCATGGAAAACTTATCTGAGATCCGGCAGGGGCGGCAGGAGTGGGAGCGCCGCCTTGCGGCTCTGATTACACGACGACGGGGGCATCCCGGGTACCGGCTGGCGAGGTTCTGATGGCAATTCTTGATGATGTGATTGGCGTTTTTTCACCAGGATGGAAAGCGGCAAGGCTGCGTTCCCGTGCGGTGATCCAGGCTTATGAGGCCGTAAAAACGACGCGGACACACAAAGCCCGGCGGGAAAACCGAACTGCCGACCAGTTAAGCCAGTACGGGGCCGTGTCGTTACGTGAGCAGGCCCGTTACCTTGATAACAACCACGATCTGGTCATTGGTGTATTTGACAAGCTGGAAGAACGGGTGGTGGGGAAAAACGGGATTATTGTCGAGCCACATCCGGTATTACGCAATGGGGCCATTGCCCGTGACCTGGCTGCGGAGATTCGCACCCGATGGAGTGAATGGTCTGTCAGCCCGGAAGTCACCGGGCAGTTTACCCGTCCGATGCTGGAACGTCTGATGCTGCGTACCTGGCTGCGCGATGGTGAGGTGTTTGTCCAGATGGTTTCCGGGCGCATAAACAGCCTGACGCCTTCTGCCGGTGTTCATTTCTGGCTGGAGGCACTCGAGCCGGACTTTATTCCCATGACCAGTGATGAGAGCAACAGGCTGAATCAGGGCGTGTTTGTTGATGACTGGGGGCGTCCCGAAAAATATCTGGTGTATAAAAGTCGTCCCGTATCCGGACGGCAGATGGAAACCAAAGAAGTGGATGCAGAGCGAATGCTGCATCTTAAATTTGTTCGCCGTCTGCACCAGATGCGCGGGACGTCTTTGTTGTCCGGTGTGCTGATCCGCCTCAGTGCCCTGAAAGAGTATGAAGATTCTGAGCTGACTGCAGCAAGGATCGCCGCTGCTCTGGGGATGTACATCCGGAAAGGCGACGGGCAGAGCTATGAACCGGATGGTAATGGCAGCAAGGATAAGGAACGCGAGCTTACCATTCAGCCAGGCATTATTTACGACGATCTGAAACCCGGCGAAGAAATCGGAATGGTGAAGTCGGATCGTCCCAATCCTAACCTTGAAACTTTTCGTAATGGTCAGTTGCGTGCCGTGGCGGCGGGCAGTCGTCTGAGTTTTTCCAGTACGGCACGCAACTATAACGGCACTTACAGCGCCCAGCGTCAGGAGCTGGTTGAATCCACTGATGGCTACCTGATCCTGCAGGACTGGTTTATTGGTGCCGTCACCCGCCCGATGTATCGTGCCTGGCTGAAACAGGCTGTGGCATCCGGTGTTATCAGGCTACCCCGCGATCTTGACCGTTCTTCACTGTATACCGCGGTGTATTCCGGACCGGTGATGCCGTGGATTGACCCTGTTAAGGAGGCTGAGGCCTGGAAAATTCAGATTCGTGGTGGAGCAGCGACAGAATCAGACTGGGTACGTGCAGGTGGTCGTAATCCGGATGATGTCAAACGTCGGCGCAAGGCCGAAATTGATGAAAACCGCACGCTGGATCTGGTATTTGATACCGATCCGGCCAGTGATAAAGGAGGCAGCAGTGCCGCAACGAAACGACAGGAGCCGCAGCACACCGACGACCAGTCCGAAGAATAATTCCTGGTTCAGGATGCAGGCTGGTCACCAGAGTGACGCGGATATTTATATTTATGACGAGATTGGTTTCTGGGGTGTTACAGCGAAGCAGTTTATCAGTGATCTGAATGCACTGGGCGATATCACCCACATTAATCTCCATATCAATTCACCGGGTGGCGATGTCTTTGAAGGCATCGCCATTTTTAATGCACTGAAAACACATGGTGCGTCCATTACCGTTTATGTCGACGGTGTGGCGGCGTCAATGGCGTCGGTCATTGCGATGGTGGGAAACCCGGTCATTATGCCGGAAAACACCTTCATGATGATTCATAAACCATTTGGCTTTACGGGCGGTGATGCGGAGGACATGCGCACCTATGCCGACCTGCTCGATAAGGTTGAGGCGGTTCTGTTACCCGCTTATGCACAGAAAACCGGGAAAACCACCGATGAAATTGCTGCCATGCTGGCGGATGAGACCTGGATGTCCGGTGCCGAATGTCTGGCACATGGATTTGCTGATCAGGTGACGCCAGCCGTTAAGGCAATGGCATGTATTCAGTCAAAACGTACAGAGGAATTTAAAAAGATGCCGGAATCCATTCGAAACATGATTACTCCGCCACGCAACAGTGCTCCACGCGTACAGGATGATGAACCTGCAGCCTCCCGGACGCCAGTGCAGGCAGCAGCACCCGTGGTGGATGAAAACAGTATCCGTGCGCAGGTACTGGCAGAGCAAAAAGCGCGTGTAAACGGTATTAATGATCTGTTTGCCATGTTTGGCGGGCGTTATCAGACGCTGCAGGCTCAGTGTCTTGCCGATCCTGAATGTTCGCTGGAGCAGGCCCGCGAAAAGCTGTTGAACGAGATGGGGCGCGAGTCCACGCCATCCAATAAAAATACACCGGCTCATATTTATGCCGGTAACGGTAATTTTGTGGGGGACGGGATCCGCCAGGCGCTGATGGCGCGTGCCGGATTTGAAAAAACCGAACGTGATAATGTCTACAACGGGATGACCCTGCGTGAATATGCCCGTATGTCACTGACTGAACGGGGTATTGGGGTTTCCAGTTATAACCCGATGCAGATGGTCGGTGCGGCGTTCACACACAGTACGTCTGACTTCGGTAATATTCTGCTGGATGTTGCGAACAAAGCCATTCTGCAGGGCTGGGAAGATGCTCCTGAAACCTATGAACAGTGGACGCGGAAAGGTCAGTTGTCTGATTTTAAAATTGCCCATCGTGTGGGTATGGGGGGCTTCAGTGCTCTGCGTCAGGTGCGTGAAGGGGCGGAATATAAATACGTCACCACCGGAGATAAACAGGCCACTATTGCACTGGCGACCTATGGCGAGCTGTTCAGTATCACCCGTCAGGCCATTATCAATGATGATCTGAATATGCTGACCGATGTCCCGATGAAACTGGGCCGTGCGGCGAAATCCACTATTGCCGATCTGGTTTATGCCATTCTGACGTCTAACCCGAAAATCTCCACAGATAATGTAAGTCTGTTCGATAAAGCGAAACATGCAAACGTACTGGAGAGCGCTGCAATGGACGTGGCATCGCTGGATAAAGCCCGCCAGTTGATGCGCGTTCAGAAAGAGGGGGAGCGTCATCTGAATATTCGTCCTGCGTTCGTACTGGTACCGACGGCGATGGAGTCTGTTGCTAACCAGGTCATTCGCTCCTCAAGTGTCAAGGGGGCTGACATTAACGCCGGTATTATTAACCCGGTGAAAGATTTTGCGACCGTTATTGCAGAGCCTCGTCTTGATGATAACAGCCAGACCACCTTCTACCTGGCTGCGTCAAAAGGCTCCGATACGATTGAAGTGGCTTATCTCAACGGTGTGGATACGCCATATATTGATCAGATGGAGGGCTTCAGTGTGGATGGCGTGACAACGAAAGTGCGTATTGACGCCGGTGTCGCGCCAGTTGATCACCGCGGTCTGGTGAAATGTACGGCGTAAACGTCGCAGACAACAACTCTGATGGCCCGTAAGGGCTTTTTTTGTACCTGAAATCAGCCCCTGAACGGGGCTGTGCGGAGACAGTTATGGCAAAGAATTTTGTAGAAGAAGGAAAAACGGTGGCGATTGTTGCCAGTGCAGCCATCAGCAGCGGAGATCTGGTGCAGGTGGGTGATGTTTTTGCGGTGGCGCTGACCGATATTCCACAGGGTGAAACAGGCGACGGCATGACCGAAGGTGTGTTTATGCTGCCTAAGCTGAAAACGGATGACATGAAAACGGGTAAGAAGGTTTATCTGAAGTCCGGAAAAGTTCAGCTGACTAACAGCGGCTCTGATCCGCTGGTCGGGGTTGTCTGGGCAGATGCCGGAACCAGTGCAGAAGAAGTGCCGGTAAAACTCAATGTCTGATCCCTTTTCCCGGCTGGCAGCGCATATGGATGCGATCACGGTCAGAAAGATGGGAAAGACAGCCTCGATTAATGATGCCGATATGACTGTGATCCCGGGAGAAACACTGGCAGAGCTGAATGCTCTGTCCGGACCTGCGGTCTCTCTGGTGGTGTTTTCTTCGGGATACCGCCCACGGCGCGGGGATCGCGTTGTTTATGACGGACAACAATGGACGGTCACACGGCATGAACGTTTTAACGGTAAGCCAATGATCTTTATTGAGTAAAGAGGTGTGGGATGAAGGGGCTTGAGAATGCCATCCGTAATCTGAACAGCCTTGATACCCGTATGGTGCCACAGGCCAGCGCATGGGCGATAAACCGTGTGGCACAGAAAGCGGTCTCGGTCGCCACCCGGCAGGTTGCCGGGAATACCGTTGCGGGAGATAACCAGGTGAAAGGGATCCCCCTGAAACTGGTACGTCAGCGTGTCCGGGTGTTTAAAGCCAGTCCGTCAGGAAAAATGACGGCCAGGATCCGCGTTAACCGGGGCAATCTGCCCGCTATTAAGCTGGGGACAGCCCGGGTCAGACTGGCCCGGCGTGGTGGAAAACTGCAGTACCGTGGCAGTGTGCTGAAGGTGGGTAAATATCTTTTCCGGGATGCGTTTATTCAGCAACTGGCGAATGGTCGCTGGCATGTGATGCGGCGTATTGATGGCAAAAATCGTTACCCCATTGATGTGGTGAAAGTCCCGCTGTCCGGACCGCTGACACAGGCATTTGAAGATGCCCGCGACCGCATTATTGCTGCGGAAATGCCGAAACAGCTGGGGTATGCACTGAAACAACAACTGAGGTTATGGCTGACCCGATGAACCGACATACACAAATCCGCCAGGCCGTACTGGCACGCCTTCGGGAACAGTGTGGAGACAGCGCCACGTTTTTTGACGGGCTTCCGGCATTTATTGATGCGCAGGAACTGCCTGCCGTGGCGGTGTGGCTGAGTGATGCTCAGTACACCGGAAAAATGACGGATGAAGATGACTGGCAGGCTGTTCTGCATATTGCTGTCTTCATCCGGGCACAGGCACCGGATTCAGAGCTGGATATGTGGATGGAGAGCACCATTTTCCCGGCTCTGAATGATATACCGGCACTTTCCGGACTCATCGACACCCTGATCCCTCTCGGTTTTAACTATCAACGTGATAATGAGATGGCCACCTGGGCGATGGCGGAAATCACATACCAGATCACGTACACGAATTAAAGGAGGTGGCAATGACCACACCAAATCCACTGGCAAAAACGAAAGGTGCGGGAACGACGTTCTGGATGTACACCGGCAAGGGCGATGCGTTTGCGAACCCTTTATCGGACACTGACTGGCTGCGTCTTGCGATGGTGAAGGATCTGCAACCTGGCGAAATGACCGCTGATGCAGAAGATGACACTTATCTCGATGATGAAGATGCAGACTGGAAAACGACAACCCAGGGGCAGAAATCCGTCGGTGATACTTCGGCGACGCTGGCCTGGCGTCCGGGTGACAGCGGGCAGAAAAAACTGGTTCAGTTGTTCGACTCCGGTGAAGTCTGCGCGTTTCGTATCAAATATCCCAACGGCACTGTTGATGTTTTCCGTGGCTGGCTGAGCTCACTGGGTAAAACCATTGCCTCAAAAGACGTGATGACCCGCACAGTGAAAATCAGCGGTGTGGGGCGTCCGCATCTGGCAGAGGAAGGCACTGAAACAGTGAGCGTTACCGGGCTGACGGTGGCACCGGCATCTGCCAGTGTAAAAGTGGGAGCAACCACCACGCTGACCTTTACAGTAAAACCTGACGGAGCCAGTGACAAAGCGATCAGTGTGCATTCGACAGATCCACAGACTGCCACGGTGACCCTGAACGGGCTTGTGGCCACGGTGAAAGGCGTGAAGCAGGGCAGTGTCAGCATTGTGGGCATGACTTCTGACGGCGATTTTGTGGCCGTGGCTGCGGTGGCTGTCAGCGCCGCAGGTTAACAGGACGATACTCATCATTTGCCCCGGTTATCCGGGGCTTTTTTGCAGGTGGAGAACATGATGTTTCTGAAACAGGGCTCGTTTAATTATGAAAAGCAGTCCGTGGTGCTCAGTGAGCTGTCCGGGCTGCAGAGAATTGAATATCTGGCGTTTGTTCAGCAGCGAACGGCAAAGTTTGATGCCGAAGAGGGAGAACTGCCGGAGGCTGAACGACAGATTGCTTTTCTGCGGATGGGGATGGATATCAATGCCTGGCTGGTTTCCCGCTCACTGTGGAATGCGGAACAGTCTCAGGATGTTGAGACGCTTTGCGCATCCGTTATTACAACATGGTCGTATGATGCCCTAGGAGCGGGGGCGGAGATGGTTCTGTCGCTGAGCGGTATGGGAGCCATTGAGAATGCCGGGGATTTGGAGCATGAGGTGCTGACGCCGGAAAAGTCCTGACGCGGGAAATGCAGTTTGTCATGCGGCTTGCCCGGGAGTTCCGGCGGGCAGACTGGCGGCGGATGCTGTCGGAAATGTCGGCCACTGAGCTTGGTGAATGGGGCGATTATTTCCAGATGCATAGCTTCAGTGATGTGTGGATGGATGCGCAGTTTGCCTCGCTGAAGGCATTGATCGTGAGAATGGTGTCCGGTAGCAGTGATGCTGCGGTGGCTGATTTCAGCCTTTTACCGGAAGAGAACGGGATACCGGAGCGAACGGACGAAGAACTGATGCATCTTGGGGAAGGTATTTCCGGAGGTGTGCGTTATGGACCAGATAGCCAACCTGGTCATTGATTTGGGGATTGATGCGGCAGAGTTTAAAAATGAAATTCCCCGTATCAAAAACCTTCTGAATGGTGCAGCCAGCGATGCAGAACGGTCTTCTGCCCGTATGCAGCGTTTTATGGAGCGTCAGACTCAGGCCGCCCGGCAGACAATGCAGGCGGCTTCTTCGGCTGCAACAGCCGCATCCGTCCATGCGCAGACGGTGGAGAAGAGCGCACAGGCTCATGAACGCATGGCCCGCGAGGTGGAGCAAACCCGCCAGCGTATGGAGGCACTGAGCCAGAAAATGCGCGAGGAACAGGCGCAGGCCATGGCTCTGGCGGAGGCTCAGGATAAAGCGGCTGCCGCGTTTTATCGTCAGATTGACAGTGTGAAACAGGCCAGTGCGGGACTGCAGGAATTACAGCGTATTCAGCAGCAGATCCGACAGGCCAGAAACAGTGGCGGGATTGGTCAGCAGGATTATCTGGCGCTGATTTCTGAGGTTACGGCGAAAACCGGTGTTCTTACGCAGGCTGAGGCAGAGGCTACCCGACAGAAAGTGGCGTTTATCCGTCAGCTTAAAGAGCAGGCAACCCGCCAGAATCTTTCTTCTTCTGAGTTGCTTCGTGCTAAGGCTGCCCAGCTGGGGGTAAGCAGTGCTGCAGAAGTGTATATCCGCAAAATGGAGCAGGCAGGAAAAGCCACGCATTCGCTGGGTCTGAAAAGTGCAGCGGCCCGCCAGGAGATAGGCGTTCTGATAGGTGAACTGGCTCGCGGCAATTTAGGTGCGCTGAGGGGATCCGGGATAACGCTGGCTAACCGTGCCGGATGGATAGACACACTGATGTCACCGAAAGGCATGATGCTGGGCGGGGTTATTGGCGGTATTGCCGCGGCCGTCTATGGTCTGGGTAAAGCCTGGTATGATGGTCAGAAGGAGGGGGAAGAATTTAACCGCCAGTTGTCGCTGACGGGGCATTATGCCGGAGTCACTGCCGGGCAGCTGTGGACGCTCAGTCGTGCTATTTCCGGGAATGGTATTACGCAACATGCTGCAGCCGGTGCGCTGGCTCAGGTGGTGGGGAGTGGTGCATTTCGTGGAAACGATATCGGTATGGTGGCGAGAGCTGCCGCACAGATGGAGCGATCGGTTGGCCAGTCGGTCAGCGATACCATAAATCAGTTTAAGCGGCTGAAGGATGATCCTGTAAATGCCGCGAAGGCTCTGGACAATGAGCTGCATTTTCTTACTGCCACTCAGCTTGAGCAGATACGCGGCCTTGGGGAACAGGGGCGGTCCAGTGATGCGGCACGGATAGCCATGTCTGCACTGGCAGAGGAAACCGGTCGGCGTACTGCGGATATTGATAATAACCTCAATGCGCTGGGCAGTACGCTGAAGTATCTGTCTGATTTATGGAGTCGTTTCTGGGATGCGGCCATGAATATTGGTCGTGAAGACTCGCTGGATGAACAGATTTCCGCTTTACAGGAGAAAGTGTCGCGGGCGAAAAGACTCCCCTGGACGGCATCATCTTCTCAGGTTGAGTACGATCAGCAGCGTCTTAACGAGCTTCAGGAGAAAAAACGCCAGAAGGATTTGCAGGATGCAAAAGAGCAGGCAGAGCGGAATTATCAGGAGCAACAGAAACGCCGTAATGCTGAAAATGCTGCACTGAACCGGATGAATGAAACGGAAGCAGCACGACATCAGCGTGAAATTGCGCGTATTAATTCCATGCAGTACGCCGATCAGGCTGTCAGGGATGCGGCGATACAACGTGAAAATGAACGTTACGAGAAAGCCCTGGCATCCGGTAAGAAAAAAACACGCGACCCCCGTAATGATGAGGCCACCCGGTTATTGCTGCAGTACAGTCAGCAACAGGCACAGGTGGAAGGACAGATTGCTGCTGCCAGACAGTCAGCAGGCATTGCCACGGAAAGGATGACAGAAGCGCATAAACAGCTTCTGGCTCTGCAGCAGCGCATCAGCGACCTGGACGGGAAAAAACTGACGGCAGATGAAAAGAGTGTGCTGGCCCGTAAAGATGAACTGATTCAGGCACTGACGCTGCTGGATGTAAAACAGCAGGAGCTTCAGAAACAGACGGCACTCAACGAGCTGAAGAAAAAAACAATTCAGCTGACCAGTCAACTGGCTGAAGAAGAGCGCGCTCAGCGTCAGCAACATGACCTGGATATCGCCACGGTGGGTATGGGTGATCAGCAGCGGCAGCGATATCAGGTACAACTGAGTCTTCGCCAGAAATACCAGCAACAGCTGGAGCAGTTGAGGCGGGATAGTGAGCAGAAAGGAACATATAACACGGATGACTACAGAAAGGCCGAGCAGGCGCTGACGGAGAGCCTGAACCGACAACTGAATGAGAATCGCCGTTACTGGCAACAGCTTGAAGTTGTGCAGGGTAACTGGAAAAACGGAGTCCTGCGTGCATTTCAGGATTTTACCGTGGATGCAGATAATACGGCAGGAACAGCAGAACAGGTGTTCTCGTCAGCCTTCAGCAACATGGGAAATGGCCTGGCAACTTTTGTCACTACCGGCAAACTCAATTTCAAATCCTTCACCTCTTCTGTGCTGTCAGATATGGCGAAAATCCTGGCGCAGGCAACCATGATGAAATCGATAAAAGGGATTGGCAGTGTACTGGGATTTGATCTCAGCAGCCTTTCCCTGAATGCCAATGGGGGGATTTATCAGTCTGCTGATTTGAGTCGTTACAGTGGCACGGTGGTTAACCGTCCGACGTTTTTTGCTTTTGCAAAAGGCGCGGGTGTGATGGGGGAAGCGGGACCTGAAGCCATTCTGCCACTGCGTCGTGGTGCTGACGGTAAGCTGGGGGTTGTGGCGGATATTGGTGGTTCAGGTATGGCGATGTTTGCCCCGCAGTACAACATCGAGATCAATAACGATGGCACGAACGGGCAGATAGGTCCGGCTGCCCTGAAGGTGGTTTATGACCTCGGGAAAAAAGCGGCAGCGGACTTTATGCAACAGCAGGCCCGTGATGGTGGTCGGTTAAGTGGAGCATATCGGTAATGGAGACGTTTCACTGGAAAGTGCGCCCGGATATGAATGTGGTATCAGAGCCGAAAGTGGTGACAGTGAAGCTGGGCGATGGTTATGAACAGCGTCGTGCGGCGGGACTGAATAACCAGTTGTCGATTTACAGCGTGACGATACGTGTTCGTAAATGTGAACACCCATCTTTAAAAGCCTTTCTGGAACGGCACGGTGGCGTCCGCGCATTTCAGTGGACGCCACCTTATGACTGGAAGCCGATCAGGGTGGTTTGTCGTAAATGGTCGGCAAGCGTGGGGGCGCTGTGGATAACCATAACGGCAGATTTTGAACAGGTCGTGGCATAGGAGGCTCTGATGCAGGATATTCCACAGGAAACACATCATGAGACGACACGCCTCACTCAGTCAGCCCAGGTGGTGCTCTGGGAAATCGATCTGACAGAGGTCGGTGGTGAACGTTATTTTTTCTGTAATGAGCAGAACGAAAAAGGTGAGCCGGTTACCTGGCAGGGGCGGCAGTATCAGGCATACCCCATTCAGGGGACGGGATTTGAACTGAATGGCAAGGGCAGTGCTGCCCGTCCGACACTGACGGTTTCTAACCTGCACGGCATGGTCACCGGGATGGCGGAAGACCTGCAGAGTCTGGTCGGCGGAACGGTGGTCCGGCGTAAGGTTTACGCCCGTTTTCTGGATGCGGTGAACTTCGTCAACGGAAACAGCGACGCCGATCCGG
>ERZ1106961.145-NODE-145-length-44006-cov-10.125549_pt1 | contig 44006 bp, 55 predicted proteins | sample MGYA00403680_ERZ1106961 | MGnify/ENA primary metagenome ERZ1106961 (study PRJEB35170, sample SAMEA104062419) | human gut metagenome | biome: human gut; feature: human-associated habitat; material: faeces | place: Denmark | collected 2012-06-08 ... | reverse complement strand
CGCTAAGGTCTCTGAGACGAACGCTAAGGCTTCTGAAGTTAATGCTAAGGAGTCTGAGGTAACCGCTAAGGCTTCTGCGGGTACTGCAGTATCTGCGGCTAAGCATGCTGATGCTGCCAAGACAGAGAACCAAGCAATCCTCGAAGAGGCTCGACAGATTCAAACTAATGTTAACACCTCTGAGAGGAATGCTTATGATAATGCTGTAATTGCTACTCAAAAGGCTGATGAAGCTAAAGTGTCTGAGAGGAACGCTAAGGTCTCTGAGACGAACGCTAAGGCTTCTGAAGTCTCTGCTAAGGCTAACGCAGATAGAGTAGAAGAGATTGCAGGGGTCGTTGTCCCTGTTGCTGATGAGATCCGTATCGTAGCTGAAAACATTGACCATGTAGTTACTGATTCTAGAAACATCAATAACATTAACATCGTTGGTAATGACCTTGAGGGTTCCCTTAGTACCTCCATCTTTGAGGACTATGGTGATCTAGGTAATACTGGGGGTGCCCTTCCTATTATTACTGGCGGTAACATCAAGAATGTGTCAGACAACATTACTGAAGTTAGGCAGGTAGGCTCTAACATTGAAGATGTTAAGAAGGTTGCTACGGAAATCAACAAGATTCCTGAAACAATCACCACCATGGAGGGCCTAAAGGCAGAATCAATTTCTGCTAGAGATCTTGCTAAGGATTGGGCTAACAAGACTACGGGTACTGTGGATGGCTCTGAATACTCTTCTAAGTATTATGCTAATAAGGCTAAGGAAAGCGCTACTGAAGGTGCTACCACCCTTAATGAAATCACGACCGAGGGTGCTAAACAAGTAAAATCCATCACAGATACCGCTTCTACTGAGCTTGGTAAAATCACTAGTGAAGGAGGAAAGCAGGTTGGTCTTGTGAGTGCTCAGGGTACTACCAGTGTTAATGCTGTGAAGGCTCAACAGACGACTAGCGTTAATGCAGTTACTGCTGAGGGCACTAAGCAAGTTGGTAGTGTCACCACTGAAGGCACCAAGCAGGTTAACTTAGCTAAAGCTCAGGCTACCATCGCTACACAGCAGGCAACCCTTGCTACGACGAAGGCTAGCGAGGCTGAGGATAGTGCTACTGCGGCTAACGCTGATGCCACTAAGGCTAAGGCTAGTGCCACCAATGCGGCTAATAGTGCAAGCACCTCTACTGCTCAGGCTACTGCGGCTAGCAATAGTGCTAAGGCGGCTAAGCTCTCTGAGGATAATGCGGCTTTGTCTAAGACTGCAGCGGGTACCTCTGAGACTAACGCTAAGGCTTCTGAAGTTGAAGCCAAGAAACAAGCTGATCTCGCTAAGGGTTATGCCGACCAAGCCGCTAGTGGCCAGATTAACTCTGACTGGGCTGAGACTGACAGTACGTCTAAGGCGTTTATCAAGAACAAGCCTACGCTTGGTACGTTGGCTAGTAAGAACAGTATCGCGTACACTGAGGTTACGGGTACTCCTGATCTCTCCGTGTATGTTCTTGGTAGCACTCTTACTGCTGAACTAGCTAAGAAAGCTAACCTCTCGCATACGCACACTACGACACAGATTACTGGGCTTGATACTGCGTTGGCAGGTAAGGCTCCTGCGAGTCATACGCATACCGTGTCTCAGATTACGGATCTTACTACGACACTAGCCCCTTACGCAAAGACTACTGATGTGAACAGTAAACTCAGTGCTAAAGCTGATACGACTACTGTTAATGCAGGTCTTGCTAAGAAGTTGGATATTACGACCTTTAATGGTTTCATTGATTATGGAGATTTAGGTTCTTAATATGGTTATTAAGGAACGAAAACAAATTACGGGCACTGAAGCCCAAATCAAGGGCTATGTAGGGCACAATGGTGTCCTAGCGTATGCTACGGATACCAAGCATCTGCATGTTCTTAGTGGTACTGCAGGTACCACTACGGAACTTGCTAACAGGACTGATATTCCTGACATCTCTGGTAAAGCTGATAAGACGTATGTGGATACTGAGCTTACTAAGAAGCAGCCTAAGGGTGACTACGCTACTAACACTGCTCTTACTCAAGGTCTTGCAGGTAAGGCTAATAGCTCCCATACACATACCGTTGCTAACGTTACGGGTCTTCAGGATGCCTTGAATACCGCTAGTACGAAGGCGTCCAATGCTATCCCTAAGGCAGGCGATAGGGGTGCTATTGCAGGTTATGAGCAGTGGACTATAGTAGGCGCTACTACAACTCTCAATGTTTCTAGTGGGGACTCATTGCTGATGCAACCTGCAGGTGCGGCGGCTACTATCACTGTGCAAGCGGGCTCTGTTGGTCAGGTAGCTACTAAACTTGTTTGGGTGTATAACTCTAATAAGAGTATCACTATTAATGGTCCTGTCGGATGGTTTGCGGGAGATGTTCCCACCCTTAATAAAACTACTGCCGTGTTGCTGTTTTTCTTTCATGACACGTATTCTGAATGTAGACTTATTGGTCAGTGGGATGAACCATGATTAGATACATATACAAAGATAAGAAGTACACTAGTCTGTACACTCTCCGTCAGGCTATTTGGGATAACGATCACACTATCTTTGGTGATCTCACTGACGAGCTTAAGACTCGATTTAGCATTACCGAAGAAGAATACGATCCTCGTGATGAGTGGACGGATGATCAGTGGGCTGATATGGTTCGTAGAAAGAGAGACTCTATGATCTCTGGTACGGACTACTACATCCTCCCTGATTACCCCAGTACCCCTGACGGTATTGAAGCTGTGAAGCGGTACAGACAGGATCTTAGGGACATTACTCTTCAGAGTGGGTTCCCTAGGAATGTCCAGTGGCCTTCCCTTCCGAGTGCCCTTAGTAGAGCCAAGGGTTTGGCTACTATTGGTCTTGCTAAGGTGGGGGTGTAGTATGCTCAATAAAGAGTTACTTATGGTGGGGAGTGAATCTTTAGAGCCTGTGTTGTCTATCTATATATCACCAGATGTCAGACATTTGCCATCCGTATCTGGTACGCTTTATACTGGGGAAGCTTTTTATGCAAGGAAACCTGGTGAGACGACATTCAAGTTCTCCGAGATAGAACTAACTGAAATAATCGTAATCAGCTATTTCGAGGATATGCAACTTTCCACCTCCAATTTAATGCCAGCGACTGCACCCTACAGTGGAGGGGTTGAGCGGGCACCATCAGTTATGCTGGATTACTTCCGTATAAGGGACAGGACACAGTCCGCTAGTATATCGCTAACGTAGTTTGCTATAGTGCCCCGAGAGGTGCACTCTAAATTACCTCTCAGAATGCTAGGCTTTTCAGTAGCTATAGCCTTATAGCATTCTAGTTTAACCTAAGCTACTAAACTATTAACACTAGCTTTATGCTAGAAAGGAAAATTTATTATGGCAGAATTTGCTTCTAAGGGTGTTGCAGGCTCAGGTCTCGGTCTTGGTATCGCAGGTACGGCCCTTGGTCTCCTCAATAACGGAGGTAACGGCGGTGGTGTCCTTGGTGGTCTCTTTGGTAACAACAATCAGGCTACCATCTCTGCTCTTCAGGCTGAGAACTCTCAGTTGAAGGCTGAGAACTACTCCGACAAGAATGCCAAAGAAGTCTATATGCAGTCTTTGACTGACAACCGTAGGCTCCGTGATGAAACCTTTGCATACCTTAAGCCTCTTGCCGATGAATCCGCGAACAACCGTGTTGAACTCGCTAAGCTTCAGGCAGAACTTAAGTGTTGCTGTGAGAAGCAGGAGTTGCGTGAGCAGATTGTCCTCGGTAAGGTCAATGAACTCGCTCTGACGACTCAGGCGAAGTTCGGCTGTATCGATGGTACCATTGCCAACATGATGGGTACTCTTGGTAAGATCACGGATACCATTGTGCCTATGAGTGCAATCTGCCCGACTCCGATGGCTAAGTACAATTCGTGGACTGCTCCTACGAATACTCCTGCTACTGGAGCATAATATTTCCTTATGAAAATCAGTTTGAGTAAGATCTCTCAGGTACTCCCTGAGTTCGTTGATACTCGACTGATGCCTAGTGCTCCCTCCACGATGAAATGGATTCTTGGAGGGAGTACGTTCTTGATTCTGCATCAGGCGGATACCCTCATCGGTAAGTATCTGCCTATGCTCAAGCAGGTGGGTATCGTCGATGAGAACAACAAGGTAGACATTGAAGTTGCTAAGGGATTCATCAACAGTGCATTCGATAAGAGTGGCACTGTGGAATACCTCGGATTCAAGTTCGATAAATCAGATGGTGAAGCACTAATTAATATTATGGAGAAATACAAAGATGATTGACGCTAAATGGGAAGATAATGTTTTTATGATGGCTAAGCATAAACTTCTTGAAGCTATTGAGAAGCGTAACAAGGAATCTTACCATACCGAGGGAGACATCCGAGCCTATAAGGATGCCCTAAAGGCTTTGTACTATCTCATTAGCATTGAGAAGAGCAAGTAATTCGGGTGTTTCAGTAGTCCTAAAGGATTTACGCACAGTAATTAACGTAGGACTACTGAGTCTATCTAACAGACTAAGTAAATGAATATACAAGTTTATTGGGATGGCAATGTAGGTGCCTGTGAGTATGAGAACCGTAAGGCATTCTTTACAGCGAAGCCCGACATTACTACGGTTACCTTTGATGTCATCGTGTATAGTGAAGACAACAACGTAACGAAGAAGATTTATGCTAATATTACTAGTGAACTTACTTCTGAGGAAGTTACTGCCATAAAGCAGTTTGCTAAGGCACAGTTCACGGATAAGAGCAACACTAATTAAATAACTAAATACACTATGGAACATGAAGATTATTAAGAAAGACGGTACTGTAGAAGGTTGGAACGGAGAGAAGATCAAAGAAGCTGTTTATAAGGCGGCTGCTAGAGTGAATCAATATGTGGAGCCTGATGTTCTTAACAAACTGGTTGAGAAAGTTCACTCTTGTTTAATTATTGATAGAGATGCCCCAACTAAAGACCTTCATAAGGAAGTAATTCATTACTTGAAGTACTTTGGGTTGACTGATGTAGCGAATTCATATCAAGAATATAGAGACTATAAGAATACTTATGCTAAATCATTTGAGAAAGTTAAAGATGAAGCTGATAACGTGCTTCTACTTGGGGACAGAGAGAATGCTAACTTCGATAGCTCTCTGGTGTCAACAAAAGGCTCGCTCATTAAGGGATACCTTACAAAAGAGCTCTATCGACAATTCTATCTTAGCAAGGAAGAAAAAGAGTTAACTAAGCGTGGTGATATCTACATTCACGATATGCGAGATATGCTCATGGGTTCTGTCAACTGCTGCCTGTTTGATATTGGGAATGTACTTAGGGGTGGCTTTAGTATGTCCAATGTGGACTACACGGAACCTACGAGTGTATTGAGTGCACTTCAGGTAATTGGAGATATCACCTTAGTTGCTACAGCTCAACAGTTTGGCGGATTCTCGCTAAGTCAGCTTGATATGGTTCTTCTTCCATATTGTGAAAAGACTTTGAAGAAAGCCTATAAGCATGCAAAACATTGCTTCCCTGATTCTGATCCTTCTAGTTGGGATCTCTATGCTAGACGTGTACTTAAGGATGAACTTAAGCAGGGCTTCCAGTCTCTTGAGTTGAAGCTTAATACTGTCCCTTGCTCACGAGGAGACTTTGCATTCACTACTATTTCCTTTGGTTGCTGGAATGCTCCTCAATGGCTTGGTCGTTACTTGAATGATACAGACCTTTGGATTCTTAAGGAAATCTGCAGTGCTATCCTTAATACCCGTATGAATGGGCATGGGGAGAATCATAAACCTGTAGTGTTCCCTAAGCTTGTCTACTTGTACGAAGAGAATTACCTTAGTGCTTTTCAGGAAGCTCGTGATGTATTTGAGTTAGCTATTGAATGCTCCAGTAAGTGCATGTACCCTGATTTCCTCAGTTTAACTGGGGATTGGGCACACAGTTCTGTAGGCAAACAGTACATGGAGAATAAGCAAGTAGTTACTCCTATGGGTGCGTAATACTGCCCATATAAAATTCCGTTAAAACGGGGAGAGCTTATATTAAGCAAATCCGTTGCTAAACACTTTTATTGAACGTATAACTACGTATATAATATGAACAACACTAATAATCAAGAAATTTGGAAAGATGTCCCTGAATGGGAGAACCTTTATTGTGTCTCTAACATGGGGAGAATCTTCTCTAAACGCTATAATCGAATCAAAGCTCAGACTATGAATAACAATGGCTATGCCCGTTGTGATCTCTTTAGTAGTGCTAATGGTAAGATTCGGCGTAAGTCTTTGTATACTCATCAGCTTGTTGCTACGCTTTTTGTAAAAGGTAAGCAAGAAGGGTTGGTTGTAGACCATATCGATGGGGATAAGACTAATAACATGTACACTAATCTGCGATGGGTTACCCAAAGTGAGAACATTAAGAAGGGCTATCGGGAAACCGTTAGAGACCCTTCTACTAAGTTCAAGAAACAGCCAGTATATGTTACCACAGAGCCTAAGGTGTACTTTGATTCTATGACTGAATGTGCCCATAGTTTAGGGCTTCCTGTAGAGCGTATTAAAACAGTCTTACGCTTCTATAGTGGAAAGCTGCCTGAGCTTGGGATTCGTGTTGTTCGATGTGAATGCCCAACGACTAACCCTGATGAATGTAAGGGTGTAGATTCAAGTGAATCGAAAAGCGGAACTGAGGCTCAGTCCTCAGAAGATATAGTCTAATCTCATAGGTGACTATGAGCAGTTTAATAAACGGTATAGGAGTAACGAACCTATATGAATATAATGTGTAGAGCTTATCTCAGTCCTTGGAAGGATCCTGAGACTAACCAATGGATCACTAATGGTCGATGTAACATTGGGGCGGTGTCTCTTAATCTTCCCCTTATTTTGGCTTATTCTCAAAAGAATAATGTAGATTTCTTCAGTGTTGTTGATGCACGACTTGAGACTATCCGTAATTTCTTTAAGAAACGCTATGCTCTCATTAGACACACTAAGGCATGCACCAATCCTATGGCATTCATGCAAGGAGGTTTCTATAAGGGGAATCTTAAGGCAGACGATGAGATTGGCGATTTGGTAAACTACATGACTGCTTCCTTTGGTGTTACTGCTCTCAATGAACTTAATATCCTTGCTACTGGTAAGACACTCTATCAGGATCCTTGGTTTGCTGAGGGTGTACTTAAGCATATCAATGATAAGGTAGAGCAGTTCAAGAAAGAAGATGGATACCTTTATGCTGTCTATGGAGTGCCCGCAGAGAGTCTTTGTGGTGTACAAGCTAAACAATATGCTGAGTACACCGGAGATAACCAGTTTGGAGAGTACTTCACTAACAGCTTCCATATGCACGTTAGTGAGCCTATCACCCCTTTTGAGAAACAGGATGCTGAATACAAGATGTTCCATATGTGCAACGGAGGCCACATTCAGTATGTCCGAGTGACTAACCCTGAGAACCTTCAGGCACTTAAGGCACTGATCTTACGAGGTATGGAGAAAGGGTTCTATCAGGGTATTAACTTTGACAGTGCCTATTGTGAGGACTGCGGTAAGCATTCAACTAATGTCATGAATAAGTGTCCACATTGTGGATCTACTAACTTGTCTGTCATTAGTCGTGTTTGCGGATACCTAGGGTACACTAAAGCTAATGGTAGTACTCGTATGAACGATGCTAAGTTAGCTGAAATTAAAGACAGAGTATCAATGTAACGATGAACTACGCTAAGATAGATACCTGTAGTATGACTAATGGGGATGGCATGGGGGTAGACCTGTTTGTCTCAGGATGCTCCTTATGCTGCCGAGGGTGCTTCAACAAGAAAGCTCAGGATCCCCAATACGGTCAAGAGTTCACTGAAGATACTATGGACACCCTCCTAGATGCTCTTAAATCGCCCTATATTGAACGATTGAGTATCTTAGGTGGTGACCCCTTAGAGCCCTATAACAAACACGCTGTAGAGCAAATCCTGAAGCGTGTGAGGGATGTCTATAATGACACTAAGAGAATCTGGTTATGGACAGGACGTACCTATGAGGATATCAAAGATGAACCTATCTTGGATTATGTTGATGTCCTCATTGATGGTAAATTTGAATTAGATAAAAAGGAAAAACATGAATACCATGGCTCTAGCAATCAGCGAGTCTTTAGAATATTCCACAGGGGATCTTGCGGACACGATGCAACGGTTGTTCGACAAGGTTCACCCTTCAGGGACTAGTGGCAGACTTTATACTGATCTTATTAGAGAGGAGTTTGAGGAGTGGCTGCAGGAAGAATCTGGTACCCCTGAGGACTTCAAAGAGATTTGTGACCTTATCTGGGTATGCATTATGTATACTATCGAACATAAGTATCCTCTTGAGTTAGGCATGAAGGCTCTAGGGGAGGAGTTCGTTAGCAAGATGGTTGATGACAACGGTAACCTCTGTCCTACCTATAGAGCTGATGGTAAGATGCTTAAGGGAAAGCATTTCCACAAAGCAGACTTTAGGAAGCTCTTAGGTGTAGCTTCATGAGATTTCTAGATATAGGATCTACAGTTGAAGATGGGGGATCCAGAGTAAAGGATATTATTAGTATGTCTCCCCCTATAGCTGTCACTGGGGTTACCGTATTAGGGGTAGCCCTAAGTGATTGGGTCTACATAGGTACCATTGTGTACACTATAGTAGGCATTATAACAATGATAAAAAAGTACTGGGTAGACCCCTACCTAGCTGCTAGGAGAGTAAGAATTAATGAAGAACAAAGAACCATTAGACAGAGAGAGCTTGCTGAGCTTGATTCAGGACAACATGTTGGAGAACATGCTGAGTGACCTTAAGGATCCTGAGAAACGTAATCCTCAGCTGTACAATGCGATTATTAAGGAGCTGCAGAGAAATGGTATTAATTGTGTCCCTAAAGCCGGTGAAGATGGAGACAATGCATTAGCATCCTTACTGAAGGCTACTAAGGAGAACTTTGAGTTAGACTATGGAGCTAATGGCCTTGTCAACTAAAGCATTGATTCCATACTTTAATAGTTTTCCATTGTTCTGCAGCTTAGTATGGCAGACAATCGGGTTGCCACAGACTACGCCTATTCAGGTAGATATTGCTAAGACACTGCAGCATCCCCCCAATGATCGATTCATTCTTATGGGGTTCCGAGGGGTAGCTAAGAGTTTCATTACTTGTGCTTATGTTGTATGGTGCCTATGGAAGAATCCTCAGCTTAAGATTATGGTTGTCTCAGCTAACAAAGAAAGAGCTGATGCAAACGCTACCTTTATTAAGAAGATCATTAATGAGCTGCCATTCTTAGAGCACCTAAAGGCACGAGAGGGGCAACGGGATACTCAGAATCTCTTTGACGTTGGCCCGAGTAAACCCGATCATAGCCCCTCAGTTAAATCCGTAGGTATCAAAGGACAGCTTACAGGTTCCCGTGCTGATCTCATTGTGGCAGACGATAAACTTTAATCATGTCGTCTCTAAACCCCTTAAATTCGGTGAAACTCAGTCCTAACTAGGAAAGACAATACCGAGCCGAGCTTTATAGCAGGTGTAACGACTATTATGTAGGGTCAAGTGACTCGAAAAATGGGGATACCTTTTGGTATAAGATATAGTCTGGTCTTCATAGAGATATGAAGCATCGTCATTTATAAGGAACATAACTATGTACGAAATTAACAAAACTTACGAAACTCCTAAAGGTCTTATTAAGATTCTGTCTAGGACTAAGAAACAAAAACTTCCTAATGGTAAAACCAAACATCCTAGGGCTGTCATTCAGTTTGTCGAGACTGGTACAGTCATAGATGTTCAGACGTGTAACATTAAGGCAGGCAAGTTTGAGGACTTTATGAAACCTACAGTCTATGGTGTGGGTTTTATGGGGTCTCCTATTAGAATACCTGATAGAGGCTCTAATAGCATCATTCGCAGAATCTATGACCTGTGGGCTAATATGCTTAAGAGAGCCTATGGTAACTACAAGACTAGCTATGTAGGCTGTAGGGTAGATCCTAGATGGCATAACTTCACCACTTTCTTGAATACTATCCATGAGGTAGAAGGATATGAAGAGTGGGAGAAGGGCTCTAGCATGCACCTTGATAAGGACATTAAGAAGGGTTACTGCAAGATCTATTCTAGGGATCACTGTAAGTTTGTATCTGCCGCTGAAAATGTGGCGGATTCTGTGAAAAGACGATGGGGTAAGACTAACGACCTTACCTTAACATAAAGGTGGAAGTTCCATCTAATTCATTTACTCAGGTATTGAGAGATCAGCTATTTGAGTTGGTGAAGGAGTTTGACGCTGTTATCAAACCTAATGGCACCATCATTTACCTTGGTACCCCTCAGAATGAAATGTCTCTCTATAATGAGCTTCAGGAAAGAGGGTACACTGCTATCATCTACCCTGCAAGATATCCTTATGATGAGACCCAGAGAGCTAACTATGGTACACGTCTAGCTAAGTTCATTGCAGACAAGTATGACAGTGATCCTGAGAAGTACGCAGGTAAGCCTACAGATCCCCTTAGATTCAATGAAGAGGATCTACAGAAACGAGAGCTGTCCTATAGAAGAGCTGGGTTCCTGCTGCAGTTCATGCTAGACACTAGCTTATCTGATGCTGATAAGTATCCATTGAGACTTAGAGATCTCATTGTGGGTACCTTCAGTACAGATGAGGCACCTATGAAACTAACGTGGATGCCTGACCCTGCTCGTAAGGTCTCACTACAGGAAATCCCAAAGGTAATGGGATTAAAGGGAGATGCTTATTATATGTGCCATACAGCTTCCCCAGAGATGGAGAAGTATTCCTATAAGATGATGTGTGTTGATCCGTCTGGCAGGGGACGTGATGAGACGGGATATTGTGTACTCTATTATCTCAATGGATATATCTACGTAATGGAAGCAGGAGGTCTCCTAGGGGGATACTCTGATGTAGTCCTAAATAAGCTAGCTAATACTGCTAAGAAGTGGAAGGTTAATGAGGTAGTCATTGAAGGTAACTTCGGTAAACAACATTGCCGAAATAAAACCCATTAAATTCGGTGAAACTCCCTATGGGACGATACCGAGCCAAGCCTAGAAATAGGAAGGTGTAGAGACTAATTGTAAGATCAAGTGATCTGAAAAAGTGGGGACAATAGCTATAATAACAATAAGATGCACGAATACAAGTATCACATAATATACAAGACAACAAACCTAATAAACGGTAAGATTTACGTAGGGATGCACTCTACGGATAATCTTAATGATGGATACTTAGGTAGTGGTTGGATACTAAAGCAAGCCATTAAGAAGTACGGTAAAGAGAACTTTAAAAGAGAAGTTCTATTAGTTCTGTCGAACAGAAAAGAAGCTAGAGAAGTAGAGGCTTTACTGGTAGATACAGAGTTTATTGCTAGACCTAATACTTATAACCTTCAAGAAGGAGGTATGGGTGTAGAGAACCAGTGGGGTGAGAATAATCCAGCTTATGGTAAAGTTGCCAATAATGCTAAAGGTGTACTAGCAGAGCACCTTGATGGTAGACAACTTAAGTTTAATTCGATACAAGAATGTGCAGATACTCTAGGATTTGCTAGAGGTAATATAAGAAACCTCCTCTATAAGGGTATTCGTGGTAGAAGAGGTTGGAAGATTAGCTATTGTTAAGATATAGTCCGATCTATACAGCAATGTATAGCCCCAAGGCATAAGCGTAACGAACTTATGTAAACATAATGGATGGCATGTACCTCAAGCTCTTTGAGCCTGTCCTTAGGAAGGTCTATAAGGAATGCGGTACTAAAGAAGTTAAGTCAACAGGACAGAAAGAAGTACGCATCATAGATACCCTAGAGCCTGTCCTAGGTAACCATAAGATGATAGTTACCCCTGAGTGCATCAATAGGGATATCGATAGTGTCCCTGAAGGTGACTACAAGTATGCACTGTTCTATCAGATGACTAGGATTACATCAGACAGAGGAGCACTAGTTCACGATGATAGATTGGATGCCTTAGCTATAGGTGTCAAGTATTTAGTAGATTTCATGGGAATTGATGCTGATGAAGGAATAAATGAAGTAACTTCAGAATGGCTAGAGGAATCTTTGGAAGCCTTTCATGGGTTTATTACAAGAAAAATAGGAATAAATACAATTACAGAAAATGTAAGAGAATCAGGTACTTCCAAGGGGTTCAATAAATACAAATATTCAGAGGGATACAAGTTTACAAGATAAAATCATCCCTATAAGGGTGAAGTGACTACTCCGAATAAAATCTCCACTCCCAGAAGGGGCCAGAAAAAGGTATATATAAGATATCTACCTGACCACCTCCTGACAAAAAATAAGAAAATAATAATAAAAAAAAAATAATGGGGTTACCTATAGACCCTTTGAGATATTCTAAAGGGGATCGTAAAGACTGACTTTAGATTTTTCTTTATGTTCCCTTTTAGTTAACTCAAAGTATCCATATGAGACCATTGAATTATAAACTAGTAGTAGCTATCAAGATCATCATTATTATTGTCCTTTTAGTGGTTTCCTTATTGAATGGTGATGTAGGGACAGTTGATGCACTACTTAGAGCTGCTGTAGGTGGATTACTATAGCCCCTTTAAGGGGTGCCTATAGTTAGTCTATAGACCCTTTAAGGTGTACCTTAAGTTAACCCTTAGGGTACGCCTCCTTATATTAGCTTGACGATAACTTGTGGTTGACTTTAGGGTAACAACAGATACCTTTAGGTAAACTAAGGGTCACCTTGATTAGAATTTTATAATAAATTTGTAAGGTGGCACCTTAAGACAGACACGGGCGTGTGTCCCCCATAGGGTGCCTCGAGATTCCTCATTGCTGCTCTTATACACCTGCTGTGTAATTTACGTATATATGTGTAGGCGTGCGTAAGGGTGCCCAAGGGGAGCCTTTAGGGGAGCCTTTAGGGTAACTACTGACCCTATTGTTTACATTTGGTTCATCTATGTTTTTTCGGGGTAACATAGGTATTTCTACTTATATCATATCTGTTGCTCCCTATTATCAACCTTGGGAAGCCCGAATGCCTACCCGATGACTATTATTATAATAGCGTTGGGGCACCGAGGGTATCCCATGAACAGGGGATAGGGGAGGGCTTGACAATCGCTTGTGGGTTTGTTAAAGTGTGCTCATCGGTTGAAACAAACAGTCCCTTAGGAGGATCTAAAGATGCTACAGTTCAGAGTAAAGATTGCAAAGATCATGAGTAATGCAGAGACACGCACTATTACATTGGTGTTCTCTGATGACACTCAGTATGTGATCCGTGTGACGACTGATGTTGACCACTATCATAACATTGAAGCTAGTCTGCTATGGAATGCAATGAACTATACAGACTTCAGAGATGCCGAAAGAGAAAACTTGCTCATTAGAGAAGCTGAGCAGGCTCTGATGATGGAAGGTGTTGAGACCTTCGAGGGGAAGTGGGTGCAATCGGCTGCCAAGTAGTTAATCCTTACATAGCACATTCTTGGGATAGCCCTTGACAAGCTCTAAAGAGTGTGCTAAAGTAAGTATTAATCACAAACCAAGAGCTACACAAGCTAGCAAAGGAGAATCATCATGACAAACTCTAAGACAAACATCAAGTTCAATCCTCTCCCCGGCAAACTTCAGTTGGTCATTGACGAGGAACTGTACACATCCGAAGTTATCAACATTTGGAATGATTACGTTGACGAACAAGGCAGAGAAGATGAATACATCTGGCTATTCTGTGAGGATAACCTTGATGAGCTCCTAAAGGACTGGCCACCATCTGATATCGTCTTCTCACTTCAGCGTTCTGATGAGCGAGACAACTGGTTCATTATCAATCATAGCTCTTCAGAGATCATCAGTTTCCCTGAGTGGGAAGTTGAGAACCACGTTAACATGCCTGAGCTGATTGACTGGCTCGTGAAGGATGACAAGTGGCAAGAGTACCCTGAGCTTGCTTCGGCTGCCGATATTGAACTTTGATTAATTCTTACACTTAGCACACTTGACAAGTCACCTAGAGTGTGCTAAAGTAAGAACTAACCTAAATAGCAAGTCACCTAAGAGGTAACCCAAATGACAAAGCTAACAAAGCAGACAAAGTTTACTAATCAGCTCACATCCAAGCTAAGCAAGGTCATAGCTGAGCACAATCCTGAAGTGGCCATTTATCATCTTCTGTTTAGTGATGATGTATTCTCTAGAATGTGGTTAATGGATGTATGTGGTATGCTCTATCTTAGTGGCTACTCTATAGACGAACTCAGCATCATCATCAGTCCCGAAGGAAATGAAGTGTGGATTATGAATGATGATGACAAGGCGGTATTCTGGGCTGCCCTCAAGTAACCTCATAGTAGCTTTATATAGAACCTTTAGGACAACCCAAGGGTTCTATAGCAAACCTACTATCAACCCCCCAAATATAGGAAACCATCATCATGACAACACGTTACGCATACAACCTCAAGCCCTTTGGTCGCCAGAAATCATTCTATGGCAAGGCTATCGTAGTCGTCACTCAAGACAAGTATGAGAACACTATGCGCCTGCGCTCATACGATACTCAAGTGGCGGCATATGACGTATCAACTCAGACCTTCAAAATCTATGGTTGGTACTCAGTCACAACCGATAAGCACGTCAAGAGTTTCCTGATGGAAGTCTTGGAAGCTTATAGTCCTTCCGTTTGGGAAGCTATCGCCAAGGCTCAAAAGGAATGGCATATCAAGTCCTTTAAGGCATTCTGCTATGATGAGCCCGATATCAAGATCCTAGACAACCATTATGTCATCATCAAGGCCATTGGCAGACCCGCAGTGAGCCATGAGATTAACTGAGGAGACACAACACCATGTATGCTTTCTTTATCAAGCGTTACAATGGCAAGCGCTATCGTATGTACAATGGAACCTTTGATCAGCTAAAGTGTGCAGGACTGTTCTATGAGCTACTGAAGAAGGCAGGGCTGCCTAAAGGGACTCAAGTCCAACTCCGTATCTATGATGTTAACTCTCAGAAATGGAAGTGGCTGGGTGATTGGCTAGACCTCTAGGAACCCATCAGAATTCACTCAGGAACGACGATAGGAGCCTTGGTGATACCAACACACTACCAAGTGCCCTATCGTTTAACCTGATGCAAATCTGAGGGCATTCTATGAATCAACTAAAGGAACACCAAATGTATATTGTCATTCACGAATTCAAGACACGCTCAGGGAAGATGCGGTTGCTTAGCTGCAATCTCTGCAAAGAGATACCTGTTGCTACCTTTGATGAGCATACAATCAACGCTGTAATCTTTACCCAAGTGCAGCCTGCAGTAGACTACATTGATAGTCTCTATGAAAACTCTAAGGTTACCCAAATGCAACGTGAGAGCATGATCAGCAACCTCTATGAACAACTGGGCAACTATATGGTTGGTCGTCCTTATAAAATCTGGGTCATTGAAAAATGAATAACATCCTATACCTAATTCACAAAGAAACCTCTATAGTTTACTCAAGGGAATACTATGAGGAACATAAAGCCCATATTGATTTGACTGAATTCTATGTCATATTACAATAATGATCCTTTATGGGAAGCTATAGTAAACCGAATGACAAACAAAAGGACAACAAAAAGAAAACTAAAATGAACGAATACGATAACGAATGTATTAATAAAGACAGTGGAAAGCCAGAGGATCAAAAGCATTATCAAGGTCTTATTCAGCCCATTGAATTAATGCAAGAGCTGCTTTCTCATAAGGAATTCGTAGGCTTCATTAAAGGCAATATGATCAAATATGCCTTTAGGGCAGGCCATAAAAATGGGGAATCAGGTAAGAAAGACAAAGAGAAATACGAAGCTTATAAAGAGTTTCTCACTAGGTATCTTATTGGCAGACCATTGATTGACCGAGACGATGAGGAAGAAGACAACTGATCTCTAAGGTTCTCTAATAGGGCAGATTATATTAATATTGATCCAAGTCAAGAAAAAAATATAATCTCCCCTCCTAGAGAGAGGCAGAGTAAGACATTGACATAGATCAAACCAAAGGACACAAGGGACTATAGGTAACCTTAAGATAACTTAAAGATAAACTAAAGAGAACTAAAGATAAACTAAAGATATAACTATAATGATTATACCTATAATAATAACTTATAAGATATAATAATATAATAACTAAGTAGGTTATTACTATAGATACTAATCTAAAGTTAAACACTAAGATAACTTAAAGTTAACTAAAGGAAACCAAATGGACACTAAAGCAGCTATTGATTCAATTCGGATTAATGAATGTGGTTATGATGAATTGTGTCTCAAATATGGAAAGCATTTAGTCGATAAAGAAATAGAATTAGAGTTAGAGAGTAAGGATCTTGCTTATCAAGCTTTTATGTCTAAAATTAATAAGGCCAGAGAGAATAAAACTTTAGCAGACACAGGGACAACCAAAATGCTGCTTAAAGAAGCCCTTCCGGCCTTTTGTAAGGGACTAAAAGATTTCTACACTAAAGCTGATTCAGGTAAACCGGGGAAACGCCATATTTGTGCAGTTGTCTTAAAGCAGCTAGAGATTGAGCATGTAGCTTTCTTGTCTCTTAGAACTATTCTTTCTAATGCTATCCCTCAGGTAAACCTTACGTCCCTTGCGAAAGAACTAGGTACTGAGTTGGAATTAGAGATGAAGTTTCAAGATGTATTGTCTACTTTGTCTGATAAGGAACGTTCCTACTTTCAGGTCAACCTAAACAAGCGTATTGGTATGTCTTTTAAGCAGGCTTTTGTTAACGCTAAAGATAAATGGTTAGCTGATGAGAACCGTAAGGAACGCTGGGAGAAATGGACGGATAGTGTTCGCTGCAACCTAGGTATGAAGCTGATCGATCTTTTTATTGTCTCTACTGGCCTCGGGAAGATCTCTAAGTACTCCAAGGGTGGCAGCTTTAACATTACCTATCGATTTGAGATTGCTCCTGAGATTGTCCAATACATTGCCCATAACGATAAGGAAATGGCAGATTTGCTATTCAAAAATCGTCCTATGGTCATCCCTCCTAAGCCTTGGAGTAATCCTATCAACGGTGGCTACTATATCAATCTCAAGCGCCCCATTCCTTTAGTTCGTCTTAATGAAAAGACTGTTATGGATCTCTATGGAGATCTCGATATGCCTGACGTCTACAAGGCTGTTAACGCTATCCAAGAGACCCCTTGGAGGATCAATCAAAGGGTACTTAAGGTAGCTCAGGAGATCTCTAAGTGGAAACATATCCCTGAGGGCCTTGAGATGCCTTTGGCGGAACCTGAGGAGCCTCCAGTGCGCCCAGAGGCAGCAGATAAGGATCCTAACGTTCAGAAGGAATGGCGTAAGGCTATGGTTATCTACTTTCAGCGTGACAATAAGCGTAAGTCTAAGCGTTATGCAGTGAATGCTCAGCTTGCTCTTGCGGATATCTATAAAGACTATGAACGTATCTACTTTCCTCATAATCTTGATTTCCGTGGTCGTGTCTATCCGCTGCCTTTGCTGAACCCACAAGGCACTGATTTCTGCAAGAGTTTGCTGGAGTTTGCCGATGGTGCTCCTTTGGGGGATTCAGGGGTAGCCTGGTTAGCTATCCAAGGTGCTAACTGCTATGGGCTTGATAAGAAACCTTTAGAGGAACGCATTGCGTGGGTCTATGAGAACACTGAGTTGATTCTTAGGACAGCTAAAGATCCTCTTACAGACCTCGAATGGACTGAAACAGATTCCCCTTGGGAGTTCCTAGCATTCTGCTTTGAATGGGCTGATTTCACGGAACAAGGTACAGATTATGTGTCTCATATTCCAGTAGCCTTCGATGGCAGCTGCAGTGGTATCCAACACTTCTCAGCTATGCTTAAGGATGAGATTGGGGGTACTGCAGTTAACCTCGTGCCTGATGACAAAGTTCACGATATTTACGGTATTGTCGCTGAGCATGTGAAACAGGCTATCCTTAAGGATGCCGCTGAGGGTACTGAAGATGAGTTTAAGACTGCTGAAGATGGCACTGAGTATGTCTCTAAGGGTACTAAGTCTCTTGCTGCTGAGTGGCTGGCCTATGGGATTACCCGTAAGGTAACCAAGAGACCGACTATGACACTTTCATACGGAGCGAAGAAGTTTGGCTTTACTGAACAGATCCTTGAAGATACTATCTACCCTCATTTAGAACATCATCCTTTAGCATTCTCTAAGCCTCGACAAGCTGCAACCTATATGGCTGACAAGATTTGGAACTCATTAGGTGAGGTTGTCGTTAAAGCGAGAGAAGCTATGGACTGGCTTCAGACTGCCTCAGGTTTACTTGCTACCGATAAGAATATCAATGGTGAGAACCTGCCTACTCAGTGGGTAACTCCTAGTGGTTTCTTGGTTCGCCAAAGGTATCCTAAGGTTCGCCTGAAGAAACTTAAGACCTTCTGCAGCGGAACTATTCATGTGTCTGATGAATCGGGTGCTCCTGAGGAATCTAAGAAAGAAGGTGAAACTTTTCAGATTAGTGTCTCAGAGGACTTAGGGGAAATCGATTCTCGTAAGCAGAAACAGGGTATCGCTCCTAACTATGTGCACTCTATGGATGCTAGTCACCTCATGTTAACTGTAGACGCTTGTGTTGATGCAGGTATCCATCAGTTTGCTATGATTCATGATTCCTATGGCTGCCCTGCAGGTCAAGGCGATTTGATGTTCTCTCTTGTTCGTGAGGTCTTTGCTGAAACCTACAAACAGAATGATGTGCTGCAGGATCTTCATGATCAAGTCGAGAATATGTTGTCTCCTAAAAAAGCTAAGGAGTTGCCTCCGATTCCTAAGCACGGTACATTAGATCTTGATGTAGTCAAACAGTCTATGTATGCGTTCTGCTAGTAACTTAATATAATCTCCACTACTAGAGAGAACCAAGGAATCTCTCTAGTAACCTTTACTTAATTAATTAAACAAGGAAACCATTTTAAAATGATCGAACGTTACACTACTCCTAAGGGCTTTGCTCAGTATCCTCACCTGAAGGAGCCTGATATGAAGTTCAATCCTGAAGGTGTCTTTAGTGTCACTATGCGCTTTGAGGGTATGACTGATGAACTTAAGAAGCTCATTGAGAAGCTTGAGGCGATTCAGAACAAGGCTTTCGATGAAGCGGTCTCTGAAGCCAATGCAATGAATAAGAAAAAGATCCATAAGTCTGATCTCTTCTTTGAAGATGAAGAGGGTAATGTCTACCTCAAGTTTAAGCAGAATGCTGTAATCAAGAAGAAGGATGGATCTACAGTTAACGCTAAGATTGCTCATTTTGATTCTAAGGGCAAGCCTATTGACGTCAATGTAGGTCGTGATTCAGTGATTCGTCTTAGCTTCACTGCAGCACCTTACTTCATGCAGTCAACTAAGCAGGTTGGCCTTAGCCTTCGACCGGTTGCAGTCCAAGTGATTAAGCTTAACGAGTTCGGTGGTTCATCTGCAGAGGACTACGGCTTCTCTGCTGAAGAGGAAGGCTATGAGGCATTCAAGGAAGAGACACCATTTGACAGCCTCGATGAAGATGAAGTAGAATCACGTAAGGCTGTTGGAGCCACTGATTTTTAATAATTACTAGGGAGTACCTAAGATGATTACTTTGGAAGAACTTGATAACCGCATTGATTCGGCTCAAACTACTCTTGCTATGATGCAGGATGTTGTGCAGGGTCTTAAGACTAACATTGAGGAACTTAAAGAGGAACAAAAGGAACCTACTTTCGATCTCTATGATTGGAACCCATGCACCATTAAATTCCCTGATCATGTGCTGCAAGATATCGATTGTGACTTTGTTGCAGTCATGCTGATGCATAAGGATGTCTATAAGGAATACTGTGAAGATGTAGAAAGTCTTCCTGTAGATGCCTCTAGTGTGCAAGATGGTAGCCTCTTTCTTGGTTACATGTACTTTTCGCTTAGTGATGCTAAACCTACCTTCAAGTACGCTAATGGATCTCCTATCTTTGATAAGGGCAGTGAAGAGAAGCGAGATCCTAAGAATTATTACTTTAAGTACGTCTTTGGTGGTATCTAATGACCACCCGCAGTGCAGCATACAGCAAAGCTAAAAGACACAACGCGGGTACCTACAGATCAGGACTTGAGGAGAAGAATTCAGACTTCCTCAAGTCCTTTTCTATTGAGCCACACTATGAGGAACAGTACTTAGAGTATGTCGTTCCTCAGAGTACTCACAAGTATACCCCTGATTTCGTGTTGCCTAATGGCATCATTATAGAAACTAAGGGTGTCTGGGATGCTGAAGATAGGAAGAAGCATTTATTAATCCGTGAGCAACATCCTGAGTTAGATATCCGGTTTGTCTTTAGTAGAAGTAAGACGTACATTTATAAGGGATCGTCTACTACTTACGCTAGCTTCTGCAACAAGAACGGCATTAAGTTTGCCGATAAGCTGATCCCCGAAGAATGGCTTAAAGAGAAACCTAAAGATATCCCTGAGGGAATCTTGAAGAACAAGAATAATAACAATAACAACAAGAGAATTAATAAATGACTACTACCTTTAAGGAACCACTGATTGACTACCATAGAAACTTTGTTAAGTTCAAGTCTCGCAGTTCTACGAATTATCTGGTGGTTCACTGCAGCGCTACTCAAAATAAGCCTGAGTACACTTGGAAAACTATTGATCAAATGCATCGTCAAAAGGGATGGCTTGGTATAGGCTATCACTTTGTCATTCTTACGGATGGAGCTATTCAAAATGGCAGACCCCTTGAAGCTATTGGCAGTCACGTTCTGGGTTATAATGATGACAGTGTTGGCATTTGCCTTATTGGGGGGACTGATCGTAACGGTAAGTCTGTAGACAACTTTACAGAGAAGCAAAAGGAATCTCTTAAGAAACTTTTAGACTGGCTTAAGAGTAAGTATCCTAAAGCTAAGGTCTTAGGGCATAGAGATTTCCCCGGGGTAGCCAAAGACTGCCCTTGCTTTGATGTTCAGTCGTGGTACGGCCGTGGTGCTGTCTACGTTACCTATGAAGATGCAAGTTCTCTTGATAGATGCAAGTTGTCTCAAGCTGATCTTAAGGAAGCCAATGGGACACTTGAGTTCACTAAAGGTGACTTAGTTCGTATCGCATAAAATCTCCACTACTAGAGAGAAGAATAAACTATGTGGGAGAAGGTAGCCATACTAGCAGTAGTCTTAGCTTTCATTACAGGTGTCATTGGTGGCAGGAAATATGAAAGCAATAAGCACACTGAAGAACTTGTAGCTATTCAAGCTCAGAATGAAGTCAAACTAAAGGAGCTAACAGCTAGGAAAGATGAAACAATTAGCCTTATCATTAAAAGTAAAGCTTCTGATGCTGCTGACTTGGCTGCCCTTACTAAACATGTTAATCGGGTGCAGTACAACCTCAGTAGCACCGATAGAAAGCTTCTCAGGGATGCCTCAGGAGCTAATGCAAAGTCAGTCGAAGCGTGTAGACAGTTACTCTCAGAGAGTGCAGGACTTCATAGAGAAGGTGTTGAATTACTCAGAGACCTCAACACGAGACTAGAGGCTTTTATCAAACTGAATTCTATCTCTCCGTAATATAATTGGACAATATACCATTCTTCTAAAGTGGCTTATGTAGGTTCGAATCCTACCGGAGAGACCAAATATTTTAGGTGATTGACGGAATTGGCAGACGTTCTATGCTTAAACCATAGTGCCTTAAGGCGTGGGGGTTCGAATCCCCTATCACCTACCAAAGCTATACCATAGTAAACACTAAAGGAAACCATAATTATGGAACCTATTGAACGTAAATCAGATTGGCATTATCCTGATGGAGATTCATATCGTGATGAGCTTCACAACAATCAGAAAGAGAAGTGGGAGTATGAATATGAAGCCTTCCTAGATTCTGAAGATGATGCTGATGATGAGATTGAGGAGGATGATGAAGATGAGTGAGGATCCTATCTCTAAGGTCTATTGCGTAGGTAACTCTAAAGCCATCATTCGTGCACGCTGGAATAACCTCTATACGTTTGAATTGGAGTATCCTCGTTTCATCCATAGTGAATTCATGACACACCGAATGTTCTCTCGGAATGCCTCTAGCTCGCGTGCGGTACCTGTAGAGCGAACTATTCAGAATATCTTGAATGATCCTTGGGTGCCTTCGGATGTCTATAAGAATTGCAAGGGCATGCAAGGCAAAGATATTGTCAATGAAGATGACTATGATATCTTTTGTGAAGAGTGGCAAGATGCTGCATTTAAGGCAATCGAGGTTGCTCATAAGATGATTGACAATGGGTTTCATAAGCAGCACATCAATCGCATCCTTGAGCCGTTCACTAAGATTAAAGTTATTGTCACTGCTACTGAGTGGAGCAATTTCTTTGATCTCCGGTTGTCTCCTGATGCTGATCCAGAGATCCAGCACCTCGCTAAGGCTATTAAGATGGCTATGGATGCCGTTAGCAACACCTACATTTATATCAATGCTCACGGGGGGCGTACGCTTCCTTATGTGAACTTTGATGAGATGGATGCTATCGATGATCTGCGGATTCTCACGCTTATCTCTGCTGCACGTTGTGCCCGAGTGTCTTACCTTAATCACGATGGGTCTAAGCCGGATATCCTAAAGGATCTTACTCTTGCTAAGCGGCTTATTGATAGTGGGCATATGACACCTTTTGAACATCAGTGCCGATACAGCTTTGATGCAGGCTTTCAATATAATCTTCGTGATTCCCAAAGTGCACGCTATATGCTAGATCATGGAATCGACCTTTCTGCACCATGAGCCTTGTCCTAATTGTGGCTCTAGCGATGCTCTTGCTGTTTTTAGTGACGGTCATAAGTATTGCTATAGCTGTACCACTTATTTTAGACCTGATGGATCTTTGGACAAACCCAAGGGGGTAAAGATGTCAGCATCCAATATGATTCCTTTAGAGGAACTACAGATCTCTGCTTTGCCTGCTAGGGGTATCACTAAAGATACTTGTACTAAGCTAAAGTATTTCGTGGGGGAGTATAAGGGTAACCCTTGTCAAGTGGCTTGCTACTATGATGACAAGGGTTCTCTTGTAGGACAAAAGCTTAGATTCCCTGATAAGTCTTTTGCTGTACTAGGGAAGATCTCTGGGTGCCTCTATGGTTCTCAGTTGTGGTCTAGTGGTAAGAAACTAGTAATCACTGAGGGTGAGATAGATGCCCTTAGTGTGTCTCAAGTGCAAGGCAATAAGTGGCCTGTAGTGTCTATCCCTAATGGTGCTCAGGCTGCTAGGAAAGCCATTGAAGCTAACCTAGAGTATCTAAATAACTTTGAAGAGATCATCCTAATGTTTGATATGGATGATCCGGGACGTAAAGCATGTGAAGATTGTGCAAAGATTCTCCCATTGGGTAAAGCGTACATTGCTAATCTACCTCTTAAGGATCCTAATGAGTGTCTTAAGGCTGGGAGATCAGGTGACCTTGTATCGGCCATATGGAACGCTAAGCCTTACAGACCTGATGGAATTGTTTCAGGTCAAGATCTCTATGAGAAGTGTGTGGAAGGTCTTGATAGTCTTAAAGACAGTGTGGCCTATCCTTTTCAAGCTCTCCAAAGCAAGACAAACGGTGCTAGACACGGTGAGCTTTATGTCATTACCTCAGGATCAGGTATGGGAAAATCCACTCTACTCAGAGAGCTTGAATATTTCTTTGGTGTCTCTAAAGGCGAGACTTGTGGCGTGGTTGCTCTTGAGGAATCTACGGCAAAGACGGGACTTGAACTTATGTCCATATTTCTTAATAGACGTCTCATTATCAGCGTGGATCCCGATAGTGTTTCTAAAGAAGAACTCAAGAGTGCTTTTGATTCCACGATTGGCAACGGAAAGTTCTTCCTCTATGATCACTTTGGATCACTTGATTCTGGGAATCTGCTTAGTAAGCTTAGATACATGATCGTAGCTTTAGGATGCAAGAGAATCTTCCTAGACCATATCTCTATTGTTGTCTCTGGTATGGACAATAGTGACGATGGTGGGGAGCGTAAAGCTATTGACAAACTAATGACAAACCTTAGATCCCTTGTTGAAGAAACAGGGTGTACTATGTATGTCGTTAGTCACCTTAAGCGCCCCGATAAGAAAGGTCACGAAGAAGGAGCTCAGGTGTCTTTAAGTCAACTTAGAGGTTCCGGTGCTATCGCTCAGCTTGCAGATATGGTGATTGGCCTGGAGAGGAATCAACAGGGAGATAATCCTAATGTAATGACCATTAGAGTACTTAAGAATCGTTTCAGTGGTTTGACTGGTATCAGTGGTTACCTTTACTATAATCAGGACACTGGTAGGCTCTCTGACTATGAGGCAGACCCTGAGTGTCCATTTGAGGATGAAGAAAATGAGTTTTAAAGAGTTTATTTCCCCACTTACTTTCTGGTATTATGACAAGGACATGTCTCTTACGGATCGTGCCATCTCATGCTTTTGGTTTATCCTGTTGCTTCCTATAGCACCTGTGATTCTAGCCGCTGAGCATGAGCATTCTGCTGAGTACAGAGACCTAAGCTCTCTGGTATTCAAGATCTACGTGATTGCTATGTGGCTTATCACAATTACAGGTATCTCACTTCTGGTGATCCTGTAGGATCTTTTTAGCAAGGCTATTTAAGAAATAAGCAAAGCTATAGAAGGATATAGAAAATGCTTCAACTATACGACAAACACATCATTACTGATATCGAAACCAATGGATTATTGGATACCGTAACTAAATTCTGGTGCGCATGGATCTACGATAGTGCCTCTCAGGAGTACAAAGGATATAAGGATCTCGATGAATACATTGATGCTCTTAATGTATATGGTACTAGCGGTTATAACTTGGTATTTCACAACGGTATCAAGTACGATGTTCCTTGTCTTAAGCGACTATCAGGTAAAGACTTTGTATTTGATCCTAGGGATTGTGTTATCGATACACTTGTCTTTGCTCGTCTAGTTTGGAGCAACATTAAAGATCTCGATATGGGCTTAATTCGTTCTGGGAGGCTTCCTAAGGATCTCTTTGGTTCCCATTCATTGAAAGCCTATGGCTATCGTATGCGTGAACTAAAGGGCACCTATGGGGAACAGGAGGAGGCTTGGGACAGCTTCTCAGAAGAGATGTATCAGTACAACTATCAGGACGTAGTTGTCACTAAGATGCTCTTTGATAAACTCTTAGGCAAAGGTTACCCTTGGGAGGCCGTACAGCTTGAGCATGATATCGCATGGGTGATGGCTAAGCAGGAGCGTAATGGTTTTGTCTTTAATAGAGATAAAGCTGTAGTTCTCTATAGTGAGCTTGCAGGGCGCAGAGATGAGTTGACTAAAGAGCTGCAAGAGAGTGTCCCTCCTCTATTGACTGGCTATAAGACCTACAAGAGAGACAACGCTAAGAAAGGTATTAAAGCAGGTGTACAGTATCCTGTTTATGAAACCTTTAATCCCAATAGTCGACAACAGATTGCTAAGGTTCTCATTGAGCAAGGGTGGGAGCCTCAGGAGGTGACTGATACAGGGTTGCCTAAGGTTGATGAAGAAACTCTAAAGACTGCTAAAGATATTCCTATGACTAGCAAGATCTTAGAACTTCTCATGTTAAACAAACGTATTGGTCAGCTTGCTGAAGGCAGTAATGCGTGGCTAAAGCTAATGAAGGAGGATCCTAATGATCACCTATGGCGTATTCATGGCTCCGTTAACCCTAATGGGGCTGTCACTGGCCGTGCAACTCATAGCTATCCTAATGTTGCTCAAGTTCCCGCGAACAGATCTCCGTATGGGAAATTATGCAGAGAATTATTTACTGTTCCACAAGGATGGTATGAGGCTGGTATTGATGCTTCTGGTCTTGAGCTGCGTTGCCTTGGGCATTTCCTATCCCCATATGATAATGGCGCATATGTAAATGAAATCCTCTCAGGGGATATCCATACGCATAACCAAAAGATGGCGGGACTTGCTACACGTGACCAAGCGAAAACTATGATCTACTGCATGATGTACGGAGGAGGAGACGCTAAGCTTGGTGAGGTTATCGGGGGAGACGCTAGGGCAGGTAAGGCACTTAAAGAGAAGTTCTTTAAGGCTATTCCTGCTTATAAAGATCTAGTAGAGGATATCTCTCATAGTCTTGTCTCCTCTTCAGAGTGGGTAGGGGGTACTCATAAAGTGAAGTGGCGTAAGCGGTATCATCCTGATAGTCCTCAGCTTGAGATCACCCATTGTGTCTTGGGTTTGGACAGACGTGTTATCTATGTACGATCTGAACACTCAGCTTTGAATACTCTATTGCAATCTGCAGGTGCTCTCGTTTGTAAGAAATGGGTGTGTCTTGTAGAAGAGAATATGCGTAAGGCTGGCTATAAGCACGGCTGGGATGGTGACTTTGCTATGGTGGCGTGGATTCATGATGAGTGTCAGATAGCTTGTCGCACTAAGGAAATCGCTGAAGATTGCTGTAGGATTGCTCAGGAATCCATGAGACAAACTCAGGCATTCTTTAATTTTAAATGTCAACTTGATACTGAAGGAAAGATTGGCTGTAACTGGGCAGCTTGTCATTAATTACTACTATGGAAAACACTGGTATGACTAAAGAAACTAAGGCAGCACTGCTGCGTGACTATAAGGCTCCTAAGGGCAGCATTGATCACATCCATATTATGTGGAAGTGGAAGGTTAAGCATGATGAGTATGGCAATGTCCCTGCTTATGGTGCTGTAGTCACTCTTAATGGTGAGACTGTGCTTAACTATGAGCCGGAACCTGAAACTTGGAAGGATTGGGCTCCTGAAGAGATCATTCATGACCTCCTTATGAAGCTCGGTTACAGTGTGACTTCAGATACCACTACAGAGGAGGAGGAGGACTGCTATGAAGATGCCTAAGTATTTCTATACAGAAGAGAAGAGTACTGGGGAGATTATTGTTCACAAGCGTAACGCTGAGATGAGTAACTACTGCAGTGCTCTTGCTTACATTGGTGAAGTCCATCCTAAACTTCAGTCTGACTATTGTCGATACAATGCACGAATGATTGCTGAGATGGCCTCCCGAGGTCACATTACATCAATCAATAAGTACATTCGACAGGCAGGCAATCGGTGGCTGCTTACTCGTTCTGGTGCTGAGCTTGCATCATCCTATGAGCGCTACTAAAGAATACATTGGGCTGATAGACGGAGATCTATTGGCCTATAAAGCATCTTCTGCTGTCCAAAAGGATATCTATTGGGGAGATGGTCTATATACTTGTCATGCTTATTTGGATGATGCAATAGATCAATTTGAAGAGATTATTGGTGGTATTAAAGATACACTAAAGACAAACCATAATGTCGAAATGAATGACTATTCATTTGTCTTTAGTGATCCTAATGATAACTTTAGGAAGCACTTAATGCCTGATTATAAAAACAATAGGCTTGATAAAAGAAAGCCTACTTGCTACTATGGATTAGTGGATTGGATCAGAAATAACTATGAATCTAAATCTAGTGAATCTCTAGAAGCTGATGATGTAATAGGTATTAATAGTACCCCTGATACAACCTTAATTGTGTCACTGGATAAGGATTTCAAAACTCTTCCTACTCATTTCTATAGAGTAAATGAAGATCAAATCTATTGGCTTGACGAAGATAAAGCTAACTATTGGCATATGTTTCAGACACTAGTAGGAGACACTGCTGATGGCTATAAAGGTTGCCCCGGTATTGGAGCAGTAAGAGCAGAGAGGATCCTTAAGGATGTCCCTCAGGATAAACTATGGGAGACTGTAGTTAATACCTACAAGAAAGCTGGCCTTACTGAAGATGATGCTTTGCTGCAAGCTAGAATGGCCTATATTCTTCGACAAGGGGACACTAAAGATACCCTTTGGACACCTGATAAAATCGTCCCTATTAAGACGACAGATAGTTGATAATAAATTCACCACACTAGGAGATAGATAATCGTGAAAGACGAATCTATGAAAATTGATATCAAAGATACCACTAAAAGTGATCCTGATGAACCCCTCTTCGACAACTTTCCGGCTGTCCCGAAAGACTTGTTGGAGGGACTTCAGAAGATCTTTGATGTACGCAAGATGATCCGCTATAAGCCTACCATTGATTACTGTGGTGGTGTACAGGATGTACTTGACTTCCTTGAAAATAAGTTCAATGAACAAAACCATATAGGTGATTAAAATCGGTGCACTGTTTTCAAAGCCTAAGACACCTGAAGTGAAAGTTCAGGCGCCTGCCTTAGACAACCCTGTAGTTGAACCTCAGGAACCGGAGCTTGGTGCTCAGGAGACTGAAGAACAGAAGGCTCGTAAGGGTAAGAAAGGTCTTAAGGTATCTTTAGACAAAGCTAAGGGTGTAGGCACTAACGTAATGTAAAAAATTAAAAAAGGATGACGAATACTATGGGGGACTATAGGGGGTCTATAGGTAAACTTTATGTTAAACCTATTGTAGACTTAAAGACAGCTATGGAGGTTCTAGATAAATGTATGGAATCTATTATAGATAATCCTAATAATTTATCCTTCATAAGAAACTTAGATAAAGACTATATTAGGTCTTTTGTTAAAGATGTAGTATTGAATAATAACCAATATGATTATCGTATTATTGGTTTCTATAGTCAATCTGCAGATGAACTAGTGGGATGCTGTTTGTTATCCTATGGTTACCCTTGGTATTCTGATAAGCAAAGAATCCTTAATGAAGAATGGACTGTATCTTTTAAAAGAGGAGCAGGCATTGCTAGAGCGTTGTCTGATTATTTAATTGATTGTCTAAAGAATGATGAGTGTGACTATATTCAAACTGGGAGTGTCAATGATTGGTGTGCTCCTATGTTAAAGAATAGTTATGTCTCTAAAGGATTCCATATTTATAATTGCTATTATTTAAGTAAAGAGGATATTAATGGGCATATTCAAGAAAATCAGTAAAGCCTTTAAGAAAGTAGTTAAGGTCGCCACTGGTGGCCTTATTGGTGGCCACAGTAACTATGGTCAATCGACTACTGAAGCGCCTGCTCCTGAGTTAGGGTTTGTGAATGCAGATACGACTAACACTACTGAATCAGAATCAGAGAAGCAACAGTTAACTAAAGGAAAGAAGAGAGGCAAGAAGTCTCTTAAGGTTAACATGACTGGTACCTCTAGCGGAAGGAATATTGTCTAATGGGACGTGGAGATTCATCTTGGCAGGATCGTAAGCATCATATCGGTAAGCCAATAGGTGGTAAGAAACCATCTACCGGTACGATTACTCCTGTTAAGAAAAATGAAGAGGTTACTGAGACTACTCCCTCTGTAGACACTTCGGTTGGTACTGAGGGTTACGATGATACTAAGGCCACTACTGCAGTTAACCCCCCTAGAAACCCTCAGGTTGGTGAGAGTATCATGAACAGTGGTGGTACAGGTGCTAATGAGACCTATGATTCCTCTAAGGGATCTAAAGCTGTCTCTACTACCACCCAGTCGACAACCTCTAAGAAACGTAAGAGCAGTCTTAAGGTTAACATGATTGGTGCCGGGGGTACGGGACGTAATATTGTGTAATAATGGCAGAAACTAAACTAGATAATCAAACTGCTGAAGGTGCACAAAAGGTATACGAAAGATTGTCTACGGACAGAGATCAGTATACCCAGAGAGCAGAGAAGAATGCTACCTATACTATCCCTCAGTTGTTCCCTAAGGAATCTGACGATGGTGGCACTGCCTATACGACACCTTATAATTCTATTGGGGCTAGAGGTCTCAATAACTTAGCGTCTAAGTTGTTGTTATCTTTGCTTCCCCCGGGTCAGCCTTTCTTTAGACTTGGGTTAGATACTGCATCTAATGAGGCACTACAGGCATCTGGCAACGATCAGGTTAAGGATACCATAGAGTACGGCTTGTCTATGATGGAGGCTGCTATGGTGAAGTATATGGAGCACAATGGTCTTAGACCTACGCTCTTTGAGTGCATTAAGCAGCTCCTGATTGCTGGCAATGCGTTGCTCTTTCTGCCTCCTCTAGAGGGTGGCATGAAGTGCTATACTCTCAGAAACTTCGTAGTTGAAAGAGATGCTATTGGCAATGTACTTCAGATTGTCGCTAGAGACACTTTAGCTCAGGGGACTATCCCTCCGAGTATCTTAAGTCTCTTAGGCAATGCAGGTAATGAAGTTAATCGTTCTGAGAAGGTTAACATCTACACTCATACCTATCTTGTCCGTGGGGATACCTTAGAGGGGTCCACTTGGGAATCCTATCAGGAAGTAAATAATACCATTATCCCCGGATCAGAACAGACGTATCCCTATGGCAAATGTCCTTGGATCCCTGTGAGATTCACTAAGAAAGATGGGGAATCCTATGGTCGATCCTTTGTTGAAGATTACCTAGGTGACTTGATCTCTTTAGAGAACCTTCAGCATGCCATTAACGATATGGCTATGATTTGTGCTAAGGTATTGTACCTAGTGTCTCCTTCCTGTCAGACTAACATTAAGGCTCTAACTAAAGCTGAGAATGGGGCTTTCGTAAGAGGTCGACAGGACGATATTGTTGCAATGCAGACAAACAAACAGACTGACCTTCAGGGCTGCTATGCGGTATCTCAGGGTATAGAACAGAGATTGTCTTATTGCTTCATGTTGTCTAGCACTACTGCTCAAATCACAAGAGATAGAGTGACAGCAGAGGAGATCAGATATATTGCTCAGGAACTTGAGGATACCTTAGGGGGTGTCTATAGTCTCCTGTCTCAGGAACTTCAGTTGCCTTTAGTGTCCTGTATCTTCAATCAGATGCAGTCTAATGGCAGCCTTCCGACTATCTCTGAGCAGTTCGCTACGATTGAACCTACGGTCATCACTGGTGTTGATGCCTTGGGTCGTGGTCATGACTTTGCTAACTTGTCTCAGGCACTTCAGGTACTTGCTCAGTTCCCTGATATCATGCAGATGATCAATCAGCAGAACTTAGCTATGCGTATCTTCACGAGTGCTCAGATTGATGCTACGGGTCTCGTTAAGTCTCCTGAACAGGTTGCTAAGGAACAGCAGGCAATGATGGAACAGTATGCTGCCCAGCAGGGTATTGATGCTCAGGCTCAGATGGCAGTAGATAACAACAAAGCTCAACAGGAACAGGGGGTGTAACAGGTGAGCGAAGAAACAACAAACTTGAATAGTGATGGTCTTAGTGTCGACAATGGTGTCGATATTATGATCTCAGGTACTCAGCAGCTTACCCTTGATGGTGATGAAGCTACAGGTATGCTTAAGGATGGCGGCAGTAATGATGCTGTCCCTATGGGTGAGCCTTCTGAAGGTGAACATCAGGGTGAACCTCAGGCAGAACCACAACAGGGGGAACCTGAGGGTGACCTTAATGTAAAGATTGATAAGCACACGAAAACCTTAGATGCCCTTGGTAAGGATCTTAAGGCTAAAGGTGTGGACTTCAATCAGGCCATTAAGGAATACAATGAGTATGGTGTCTTGTCTAGTAAGACTATGGCTGACCTTGCTCAGGCAGGTTATCCTTCAGAGGTCATTGAGGGTTTCATTGAATCACGACAGAACCTTGAGAGTGAGTTCACTAATGCTGTCTATAATTCAGCAGGCGGAGAACAGGCGTACAACAAGGTTATTGAGTGGGCACAAGGAAACCTCTCTAATAAGGTTCTGAGTTCCTTTAATCGAGCTATTGACAACAACAATCTTGAAGCTGTTACTCTTATGTTTGAGGGTATGAAAGCTAAGATGATTGCTAAGCAAGGAACACGTAATCCTACTATTATGGGTGGTGGGGTTACTACGGGTGGCTATAAGGGCTTCTCAAGTAAGCAGGAAGTAGTGGAGGCTATGAGTGACCCCCGCTATGGTGCTGACCCCAGTTACACTAGAGCTATCGAAATGAAGATGTACTATACTCAGTTGTAACGTACCCATAATAAAAACATTTCCTAATAACAATAATATAACTACAATAAGAATATAATAAAATGGCTGCGTTAACCGCTAATTCTATTTCTAATCCTGGTCAGAATCTGAGCGCTGGTGATCGTGATGAGCTGTTCATGAAGATCTTCTCTGGTGAAGTCCTTACGGCTTTCACGAGAACGTCTGTCATGATGGACAAACAGATTGTTCGTACTATTCCGCACGGGAAGAGTGCCAGCTTCGCTATCATGGGTCGTACTCATGCTAAGTATCTTACCCCGGGTAACTCCTTAGATGATCAGCGTAAGAAGATGGAGAACACGGAGCGAGTGATTGCTATCGATGGTCTCCTCACGGCTGATGCTCTTATCACGGATATCGATGATGCAATGAATCACTATGATGTCCGTACGGAATACTCGAAGCAGCTTGGTGAAGCTCTTGCTCAGGCTTTCGACTGTGCCTCTATCAATGAACTTGCTAACACGGGTGCTAAGGCTGCCGCGGGTATGCCTGAGAACATCCCTGATAATACTGCTCTTGAAAATCCGGGTACGGGCAAGGCATTTGAGTATGTTACGGGTAAAGATGAAGCTACGACTGTGGAGTATGGCAACATCCTCCTGCAGGGTCTGATTGATGCCCGTGCTCAGTTTACGAAGAATTGGGTTCCGGCAGGTGACCGTTATTTCCTTGTCTCCCCCGAAGGTTATTCGGCTATCTGCCGTGCCCTTATGCCGGATGCTGCTAACTTTGCTGCTATCTTTGATCCGAATACGGGCAAGCTCCAGAATGTCTGTGGCTTCCAGATTGTGGAAACCCCGAACTTCTTGAACAAGGGTGTTGATGGTAAGCACGCTCTTAAGGAGCAGATCTCTACGGCTGTCCTTCAGGGTATCGCCTTCCACCGTTCCGCTGTGGGTGCCCTTAAGCTGAAGGATCTCGCTATGGAACGTGCTCGCAGAGCTGAATATCAGGCTGATCAGATCATCGCTAAGATGGCTGTGGGTCACGGTGGCCTTCGTCCTGAAGCCGTGGGTCTCTTCGTTAAGACTGCTCAGGTTGGTGCGTAATGTACTCGGAATCCGACATTAAGGATTCCTATTTCTATGTCAACGGGGGTTCTAAGAAAGGCTCCCGTTTGACTGTAGAAGAAAAGATTAAATTAGGTTTGATTAAAGCTCCAACTGAAGTCAAACCTAAGGTAGTCTCTAGGAAGCCTAAGATCCCTGCAGCTCCCAAATAATACATAATAACAACTATAAAAATACTACTACAAAGGATAAATTATGATTGTCACTCCTTCTAACAAACTAGATGCAGTGAATGAGATTTTATCTGCTGTAGGCTCTAGTCCTGTCAACTCACTTGAAGATGAACTGAATGTAGACGTTCTGAATGCAGTGAGGATTCTCGATAGTGTCTCTAAAGAGATCCAATCAAGAGGATGGGACTTTAATATTGAAGATTCAGTAGCTTTATTGCCGGACGCTGATACTAACTTAGTTCCCTGCCCTAATAATTATCTTAGGTTTGTCAGCAGTGGTTATAAGTTGATCAGACGATCCGGCTATTTTTTCGACATTCTTTCGCAGACCAATGAGTTCCCTGAGGGTTTGACTTTAGATACTCTGGTTAGAGGATTAGACTTTGAGGAGTTACCTGAGGTATTCCGTAAGTTCATTACTTGTCGTGCAGCTAGAATCTTCCAGATGAGATATCTTACTTCAGATGACCTGAATACGCATCTGATGACTGAGGAATCTAGTGCCTATGCAGATATCATTGACTATGATCTAACTACGGGTAACTATAATATCCTCAATGATGACCAATACATTTCTCAGTATATCCAGAGGAGCTAATAGGGATGCCATTAGTATCGCAATCAACAGTATCCTATAAGGGTGGCGTATCTCAGCAACCGGATATCATTAGGTTTGCTGATCAGGTAGAGGAGCAGATCAATGGTTTCTCTAGTGAAGTCGATGGCCTGCAAAAGAGACCTCCTACAGTTCACATTAAGAGACTTGGGGACAGAGTAGACCCACTCACTACTAAGTATCATGTCATTAACAGAGATGAGACTGAGCAGTATATCTTAGGTATGTCCAGCGGGTCTCTAAAGGTATGGGATTTTGATGGAACTGAAAAGAAAGTTGTTATTGACAATGATGCTAGTTATCTTAACGTCACAGACGCTAATGATGACTTTAGAGCAGTCACTGTTGCAGACTATACGTTCATTCTGAACCGTAGTAAAACCATTGGTATGTCTAGTTCTACTACCTCTCAAAAGGGTCAGGACACTGCACTAGCGTACATCAAGAATGCTTCCTATGCTAAGACCTATGCTCTCTTTATGGGCAGTACCTTTATGTGTGGTGTCATTACCCCTGATGGTGGTGAAGCTAAGCAGGCTGTACAGACTACCTCTGCGTACATTGCAGAGAAACTTGTAGACTTAGCTACAGGTTCTCAGGGTGCTGATAAAGGAGCAACTACCTATGATTGGCTATTAGGACAGGTTGGCGGCAGAGCCTCTATGGGGTTCGCTAAGAATCCTAGTTTCAACTTCAGTGCTTATAACTTCAAAGTCTTTGGTGATTCCGTAGTTTCCATCCAATCTAAGACTGGCCGGGGTATGCCTAATGTTGTCGTTAAGGATGGCTTTGGCAACACTAATGCATATGTCTTGAAGGGTTACGTTAACAGTGTCTCTAAGCTTCCCCCTGCTGCTCCTAATGGTTACATCATGCGCATTAAGGGTGAATCTAACTCGGCTGATGATGACTACTATGTTAACTACAATGAAGGTAAGAATGCGTGGCTAGAGTGTGCCGCACCAAACATTCAGTATAAATTTGATTACTCTAGTATGCCTCATGCGCTCGTAAGAGAATCTGATGGCTCCTTCCACTTCAAAAGACTTACTTGGACTGATAGAGCAGTAGGTGATGAGGACAGCAATCCTGAGCCTAGCTTCGTAGGGGAAACGCTGAATGATATGTTCTTCTACAGAAATCGCTTAGGGTTCATCAGTGGTGAAAATGTTATCCTCAGTGCTTCTGCTGATTTCTTTAATTTCTGGTTTAGATCAGCAGCTACTATTGCTGATACTGATCCAATTGACCTTGCTGTATCTTCAAACAAAGTCTGTATTCTAACACATGCAGTACCATTCAGCAGGGAACTAATGTTGTTCTCTAGAGAGGGACAATTTGTTCTCTCTAGCGATGGCGTAATGACCCCTAAGAGTGCTAAGGTTGACCAAATCACTTCCTTTGATTACAGTGATGATGCTCAGCCTTTAGGTGTAGGACAAAGTATTTTCTTTATCTCTAACAGAGTTAACTATTGCTCTCTTATGAGATACTATACGGTACAGGACGTAGCTGATCTTAAGGATGCTGAGGATGTAGCTGCACATGTTCCTACGTATATTCCTAAGGGAATCTTTAGGCTCTCTGGTAATGCTGCAGACAATGTAATCACCCTGTGTTCGCGTACTCATCCTAACACTGTATGGATCTTTAAGTACATCATTCAGAATTCCCAGAGTATGCAGCAGTCATGGTGCAAATGGACGTTCCGATATGAAGGTACTCAGGTCTTACTTGCAGAGTTCGTAGGCTCTGAAATCTACTTCCTTATTAACACTGATGGCGGACTGTTCTTAGAGAAGACCAGGCTTACAGGTCAGGCAGTAGACTTCTCTGATGAGCCTGTAAGATACTTTATGGATCGTAAGGTACGCTATGTCATCCCTGGTACTAATAAGTACAGTGCCTACAATGACTATACCGAGGTCTCCCTAAAGGATGTCTATGGTGCAGTTCCTAAGATTGGCTCAGCTACGTATTGTCTAGTTGGTACTGATGGCTACTATCATCAGGTATCCTCTTGGGATGATAATGGTGTCTTTAAGGTGACTGGGGATCTCAGAGGCATGACTTACTTCGTAGGCAGGCAATATGAATTTGATGTTGTATTGTCTAGACCAACGATTAAGAAAACTACTTCGGATGGTGCTACAATCTCTGAAGATGAAGGCAGATTACAACTGAGATACTATTGGTTTAACTATAGTAACTCTGGTACCTTTGATGTGTCTGTAGACAATGATGTCAAGAATAAGCACTTCAAGTACACTTGTACATCTAAGGTCTTAAGTGAATCTCCATTAGTCTTAGGATCCTATAGAGTAGCAACAGGTAAGTTTAAGTTCCCTGTGCAGGACAATAGTACTGAGGTTAAGATTACAGTTACTTCAGATAATCCGTTGCCTGTGAACCTTATCTCTGGTGGTTGGGAAGGATATTATATTCGGAGGAATAGTCAGACGTGAGAAAGGGATTAACTCTTAAGAAAGCTATGGTAGGTGCTCTGCCTAGTATGGCGCCTATGGAGCAAGAGATTGGTAAAGGTCTTGTTATGGCTACTCTGTCTCTGCCTGAGGCACCTATTGAAGTAGAGCATTTCCTGTGGGCAGGCTGTTACGTTAGAACCATTCTATTGAGAAAGGGTGAGATTGGTGCAGGTGCTTTCATTAAGATTCCTACAGTGGTTATCGTTAGTGGGGACTGTAAGGTTGTCGTAGGGGATCACCTAGAGGAGATCTCTGGCTATTCTGTATTGAAAGGTATGGATGGCCGTAGGCAGGTCTTTAGTGCCTTTGAGGACACCTACATTACAATGTTCTTTGCTAGTAACGCATCTACTGTAGAGGAAGCAGAGAAAGAGTTTACTGATGAGTGGCAGTTATTAACTAACAATAGAGAGGAACTATGTCAGGAATAATTGCTGCAGGTGCAGTAATCGGTGCAGTTGCAGGTGGTGGCAGTTCCCTGTGGCAGAAATCAAAGTACAACAGATCTCTCACTAAAGCATTCAAGAAACAGATGTACTATGCTCAGATGAACTACAATTGGAATCAGAACCAATTGACTAGACAAGAGCAGAGTGCCTATGATAATGCTGTGAGCAACTTATTTCAGTTGTCTTATAACGCCTTGCAGAATAACGCTACAGTTGAAGCTTCTCTAGCTGAGACAGGTTACGAAGGGCGAACTGCAGGACAAATCAAAAGATCAATCTCAGGTGCAGTGTTGCGACAAAAGACTGCTCTTAAGGATGCCTATGAGACTGATGTAACTAACATTAGATCTCAGAAGGATGCTCTATATGTCCAGATGAAGAATTCTGTAGAGCAGGCTAGAGATCAACTCAAGAGCCAATATAAGGGTGGCATGAGCTACGTTATGGAATTCCTCGATAGTTCTGCTAAAGGCGCAGCTATTGGTGCAGCTACAGCAGGTGCAGGCAGTGCTCTTGCAGGTGCTGCAGGTACCGTAGGTGGTACTGGTGGTACCATTGCGGGTACTGTAGGTGGAGAGACGGTTGTTGCAGGTACCTCTAGTGTTGGGGGTTCTGCGGGTCTCTCTGGTATTGCAGGTGCGAATGTCTTAGGTACATCTACTACAGGTGTTACTACTTCTTCGTCTACTATGGGTACCGGTACTAGCTTCATGAATAACTTTATAGCTAACTACAGTACCCTTAAGACACAAAATCAAGGCATGTTTAACTTCCTTGATTACATGCAGAACTTTACAGGTGCGATGAATCAGGGGTATAACCGTAGAGGTTCCTATGGAGGTTATTACTACTAATGGCTTATAAGAATACAGCAGGTACTACGTCCATTGCTAATGAGTTGGGTACTTGGAGATACTTCAATTCTGGCTTAGCTAAGCTCGGGGAATATAAGGGTGCAAACCTTAACATTGATTCTTCTAAAGTTACTGCAGACCTCGAAGGTGACTGGGTGAATGCTTTAGGTCTAGCTTTTAAGCAGGCATCTAAAGACTTCGATCAGTATCAGATTGATGAAGCAAAGCGGCAACAGGTAAAGAAGAAAGAAGTAGAGGACTTAGCTGATAAGTATTTCCAAAGTCATTCTATTGAGCAGTATCAGCAGGATATCAAGAATAATCGTATTCCGTTTCAGGACAATCCATTTGCTATGTCTAGACTTAAGTATCTGCATGGTCGAATGGCATACAACCTGACCTATCAGGACTTTGTTAATGAACAGGTTAATACGAATAAGCTTGCTGGTAAGTCTCAGGTTGAAGTAGATTCAGAGTTCTATCAGTACGCTAAAGAGAGCCAAAAGGATCTTGCTGATTCCTTTGGTTACTCTATGGATGATGAGTTCTTTAAGGAGGGTTTCTTTGAGACTTCTCCTGAGGGTCGTCTAAAGGTAATCGCTCAGAAGGAAGCTGTAGAGGATAAATGGGAAACTGAGAAATCTCTTATTGCTGATTCCTCTAACATTGCTACGATCATTAATTCAGGGTCACCTAATGCAGGTCAAGCTTTCCTGAATTACCTTGATCAAATGGGGAGAACTACGGGGGCTAACTATTCCCCTGAGATGCAATATAAGCTTCTCAACAATGCTTTCCAGATGGCCTCTAAGTCTCGCTATGGTTCTCAGCTTATTGAGAGTATTGCAGATAAAGAGATTCCATTTATCAAAGGGACTACCTTTAGAGAGCTATTGGGTGAGGATAACCTTAAGGCATGGCTTGTCAATGCAGAGACTGTAAAGGCTACTGACAATGCTATGGAGTTCTCTCATTGGTGTGATGATATTGACAAGTATGTTGAGGATGGCAACTATGTTCTCCTCAGCCAACTTAAGGATGAAGAGTATCTCTCCAATAACAATGTAGAGACACCTAGAACTAAGTATCTTGATCAAGCAATCAGGAACGCTAAGAGAACTGCTCAAGCTAACCTTAAGGCAGCTGGGAAGATGCGAGGGGATGCCCTCTATGAGGAGTACCTAGGTAATACTCTTATAGCTAACCTTACGGGTACTGCGGTTCCTACTGAAGAGGCTTTCAGGAAAGTACTTCAGGATGCGGGTATCTCCCTGAATTCCAACGATATGAAGGTTATTGGGCAAGGGTTTGTCCAGAAGATCTTCACTGGGGGTGACCCAAAGAAGATCTCAATGCTACTCACTATGGCTACCTCTAAGGGTACCCCTAATTCCATTAGAGAGCCTGTCACTGAGATGCTTAAAGAGTACTATCAGGACTTAGATCATAGACTTAATGAAATTGCTATGACTGGTAAGATCTCATCTAAGGATGCTGTAGATTTACTTACGGATAAGGAAGCAGGTGACTTCCAGTATAATATCCCGGGTCAAGCTAGAGCAATCTCTATCTCAGGGTTATCCCCGGGGTTCCAAACTTTAATGAGCCTCTATAGTACTAATCCTTCAGCAGTACGACAGGTTCTCACTAATGGCACCTATGGTGACACTCGTGTATACTCACAGTTGTCTACTGTAGATATGGCTATTAGGCTTGGTAAGAATCCCCTTCAGGTTCTCGCTTCTGCTCAGGCATTCAAGGCTCAGCAACAGAGAAAGGCACTAGAATCAGGTGTTCCTTTAGAGCAGCTATTGCCTAGATTCAGAGTAGACAAGAATGAGATTCAGGGTTTAGTTGGCACTGGGGGTCTCAACAGAGCTACTACGGATATGTTGGATACTCTTGTGTGGGCTGAGATTCAAGCCTATAAGGATGCCAATCCTACAGATGATACCTCTATCCGTAAGCTTGGTAAGGCCGCTATGGAAAAGGTAGCCAATGAATTCGTAGGTGTCCGTGGCTTTGTTCTTCCAATTGCTTCTATTCAGCAGGGGTTAGGTGAGGTTGGAGTTACCCCTCAGTCTCCTGAGGATCTAGCTAAGTATGCCAATGAGGTCTTTAAAGACTACATGAGTGAGAGAGGTCTTAATACACCTATGCTTTATGATAGTTCTTTCTATGATGTCAATAGAGATAATATTTCTGTAGTTGCTCTTGATGGTACTGAGAATATGGTTATTCCTATGAAGGACTTCACTGCTAGAATTAAAGCTAAGATTGTTAAGAATATTGAGGAGGGTTCCAAGTTTAAATGGCCGACAATTCATACGTTCCGGTAGACACTGGGGAATATCCTGTAGCTAACCTAGGGAGGTTCTTAGGAGCCTCTAAGCCTCAGTATGAAGCCTATGTAACTACTACTCCTATTGAGAACATTCCTGAAAAGGATGTACTTAAGGGAGACACTAAGAGTTATAGTCTCTTTAACTTTAACGAGAGTGCTTTTGTAGATGGTGTTAAGGTTTCCCCTATTGGCATGTGGGTTCGCAGAGGGGGCTTTACTACCAAGAAATATGAACCTACAGAAGAAGAAAAGGATGAGCTGTATAAGCAATTCAATTATGACAAAGATGATATTGACTTTGTTTTAGATAATGCTTCTTCTATGGAGGACGTTAAGAGGAATGCAGACTTACTTGCAGAGAACCGAAGGGTTGAAGCTCAGTTTGCGAATAGCCCTTGGTATATGTCTTTAGTAGGTGGCTTAGGGAGTGCTGTAGGTAATCCAGTGGATATTGTTACTACGGTTGCTTCAGTTGTAGCTCCCCCTATTGGTGTCTCCTCTAAGGTAGCTTTAGGTGCCACTAAGGTCACTGCTAATGTTGTCTCAGGTGTAGCAGCTAATCAGCTTCAGGATTACGTTACAGGTATTCATCATGATGTCTGGGCAGACGTTGGTGCTATTGCAGGTCTTACGTTAGGCTTTGAGGGACTAGGTAAAGGTTTACGTACAGTCTCTCAAGTTAACCGTAAGGTTGCTATAGCTCATGATGCTATGCTAAAGGGTGAGAAACCCCCTGAGGATGTTGTCTTTACCCCTATCGAGAGAACACTTGCTAATAAGACTTTACCTCTTGCTAGAAAGATGAATGACCTTAGAGAACAGCTTACCTCTAAGTTGCCTTCAGTTGAATTCAAACAGAAGCTATTGTCTTATAGAGATAAATCTGAGGATCTTAAGGAATACATTGGTAACCTCACTCATTGGGAACAAGGTATCCGTACTGATGAAGGTTTTAAGCAGAGACTGAATAGCCCTGCTAAGAATACTCTCTTTGATGAAGTAGAGGGCCTTAGGGTTGAAACAGATAGCCTCATGAATACCCTTCCTCATGATGTACAGAAGTTATCCAACAGGTACGGAAGAGAGGAGACTAATGAGTTTCTTTATGACAAGATTGGTGGCTATGATGTCTCTAAGAATCCACTTAGTAAAGATCCTGAAGCTGTAGCACTGGCCGATAGAATCTCAGATACCTATAGACACCGTGGCCTTAAGCTGCATCATCTTGGTCTAGTTGATGCTGCCTATAGAATTGGTAAGTATGTTCCAGTAGTTATTGACAAATGGAAGATGCATGACTTCCTGCTTAGAGTAGGTGGAGATGAGCAGGCAGGTATCTATCTTCAGAGTTACCTCTATACAGGCGTAACTCGTTCCGCAGAAAGGCTTGCAGAGTTCCGTAGGATTTGGAAAGAGGAACTACAGGCTCAGGCAGAGAAGGAAGCTAAGAAAGCTGAAGCTCAGGGACTTGAAGTAAACAAAGTAAAGCTTACTCCTGAGGAAGAAGATATTCAATTCAATGCGTGGCTCTGGGATGAAGCTAGAAAGGCAGGATATGGATATAGAGATCAGAATCACTCTGGTCACTCTGTAGACAACTTTAGTGATGATGCTAGAGACTTCTCTTTTCAGAAACGAAGGATGCCTTGGGATACCTCTTATAAAGATCATTCTGGCTTCTCTCTGAATAAACTCAGAGGAGATATTGTTGATGTCTCTGGCAGATACTTTAATCGTACTGCGGGGTTACTTGCAGAGAAACGAGTATACAACAGAGACTTCTCAGAGGGACTTGAGCATATCAATAAGATGGCTGATGACTATTGGGTAAAGAATACCAATAGACGTCCTGAGGGTGAGGATGAACTTCGTGAGGCTCTTAATGTCATGCATAGGCGTGCCTATGGTATGGCTATTAATCCCAACAGAGCTAACTTCACTACTGGGGATGCTCTTGCAGATATCATGAAGCAGTTAGCTTTCTCCTCCTTTGGTACTCTCATGGGTATCCTTAACTACGGTGAAGTTGGAGCAGCATTTCAGGCATATGGTGCAGGTGCTCTCATTAGAATGATCCCAGGGGTACATGAGACTGTCCAAAGATGGGGCAACGGTTTATTCACTAAGAATGATATTACCGCTATTAAGGATCACCTTATTGGCAGAGAGCTTTATGATACCTTAGATGCTGCAGAGATCATGAGGCGTAACGCAGAGAAATATCGTAACATTAATCCCTATATGGCTAAGGCTGTAGGGATCTTTAATGTTATTGCAGACTACTCCCCTGCTGCTCAGATTCAGAGGTACACTAATAACACTATCATTGATACAGTCGTTAGTTGCTTCCTTGGGGAGTTCATGCAGAAGGCTTATGGGCGTACTGCGGCTCACAGAGGATTCCTTAGAGATATCGATCTTAAGAGAGTAGGGATTACTAAAGCTGATCTTGATTATACCCTAATGGCTAGCAAGAGATTCTTTAGGTACGATGAGACAGCTAAGACACCTATGCTCAAGAAAGGTACACGATTGGCTGACTTCAGAGATGACGATAAAGCTATGAGTGTATTGCGTAAGCTCACTAACTACGCTATTGAGGAGACCCTTCAGAGACGCAAATTAGATGATGTCTTTACGTGGCAGGTAGCTAATAATCCTGTAGTGTCTATGGCTCTCCAGTTTAAGACCTTCGCAGTGCAGTCCTATAATAAGCGTTTCGTTAAACTAATGAACCGCTGGGAAGAAGAGGGTAACCTTGCTGCATTGAATAGCTATCTCACCTCTAGTGCTCTTACAGGTGCAATTACGTTAGCTCAGGTTAACCTTAGAGCCTTGGGTATGGAGGATGAAGCTAAAGAGCAGTACCTTCAGAACACCTTAGGTATTGGCTCTATAGATGACTTGAGTGACCCTGATGCACTTACTACATTCTTAATGCAGGCATTCTTTAATAGAAATCCCTATACAGCCTCTATGGCTCTTGCATTGAATTCTGTAGGTATTGGTACATCAGCTAAGACTACAGCTCAAACTAGAGATACCTTAGGTGAAGATTCTAACTACATCAAGTGGAATGGTATCGCCAATACTGTCTTAGATATGTTCCCTGCATTGCGCTATGGCGAATCTCTTGCCTTTGGTGGCTTGGGTACATACAGCAGAATTCAGGATATGGTTCTTAATGATTCTACCTATAAGGATCGAAGGGATATCGCTAGGTATATCAAGAGGTCTACATCAACTATCCCAAATATACCAGGGATAACTAATGCAATTAAGTCCTTCGTTAATGACGATCTAGAGGACTACAAATATGGATATTAATATTTAATGGCTTCCACTATTATCATCTATGAGGGGGACGGTACTACTACTGACTTTACAGTTCCCTTTGATTATCTAAAGAAGTCTTTCGTTACTGTACGATTAGGCACTGGCACTACTCTTACTGGGGGTGACTATGGTGATACCGGCAGTGACTATTACTTCCTAGATAAAACTACGATTAGACTTAAGGTAGCTCCTGCATCAGGAGAAGCCTTAACAATCCGAAGACATACCTCAGCTACTGAACGAGTAGTCACCTTTAAGGATGCCTCCATTCTTAAGGCTACTGACTTGGATACGTCTCAGGTGCAGGCATTTCATATCGCTGAAGAAGGACGAGATATCCTTGAGGATTCCCTTAGTGTCAACCGAGAGGGAAACTGGGACGCTAAGGGTAAACGTATCATCAATGTAGGTACTCCTGAAGCTGATTCTGATGCTATGACCTATGGTGTCTATAAGACTGATGCTAAGGGCGCCTATCAGGCTAAGCTAGATGCTGAGGCCGCTAGGGATGCCGCTAAGGTCTCTGAGACGAACGCTAAGGCTTCTGAAGTTAATGCTAAGGAGTCT
>ERZ1106961.119-NODE-119-length-51627-cov-18.881312_pt1 | contig 51627 bp, 43 predicted proteins | sample MGYA00403680_ERZ1106961 | MGnify/ENA primary metagenome ERZ1106961 (study PRJEB35170, sample SAMEA104062419) | human gut metagenome | biome: human gut; feature: human-associated habitat; material: faeces | place: Denmark | collected 2012-06-08 ... | reverse complement strand
GCTATTTTAGCTGAATATTTTATAGGCTTATTGTTTAAGGATGTACTCATCTATTGTTTGAAAAAAGCAACTTGCTTGTATTCGATCTATGCATTTAGCTATTGTTTCTATGGCTAAATCAAATATTATTATCAGATACGTTTTATTCACATTCTTAGCTGTCAGCTTTTTGTTATTTTCTTATTATATTCAATTATTTCAGATTCTGCTGCAATGAACGGGTCTTTATCCTCGTTTATAGTATAATTCACTGTATGATCCTTTAAGAATATATGGTTAAGAGTATATTCCAAAGACAATAACGTTTGTTTGCGTTTCTTTGGTTTTAATTCACACTCCCAAACGGTAATGCAGTGCCATCCCATTTTGGCTAGTTCTTTCTGAACCTTTTTATCACGTTCAATATTACGGTTGATTTTTTTTGTCCAAAAATCAGTGTTCGTTTTTGGAATAACATAGTATTTACAACCTTCATGTCCATGCCAAAAGCATCCATTAATGAAGATACAAGTTCGGTATTTGCGTAATACAACATCAGGATGCCCCGGCAAACGGGTATAGTTTATACGGTATCTGAATCCTTGAGAAAACAGATGTTTTCTGACTATCATTTCGGGCTTAGTATTGGCTGAATGTATAGCAGTCATGTTTCTATGACGTTGCTCTTTTGAATGAACATCCATATTGTTTTTTAATATATAATTCAGTCCTTTATTTTAAAGCATTAGCCTTTTTTATCAGTTTGACTAAGTTTTCAGTAAAAGCACGTGTTGCCATGGCACGATTCCATATAATATTTTTCATATCCCAAGTATATCCTTGCAACTCTTTCTCTACACTGTTGTTTTTGAAAAGTTCAAATACAAGATAGATCCGATTAGCTTCTCGTTCTTCCTTTTCTATATCTATTTCATCAGTACCCTTCTTCAAGTATTGCGGGTAACCCATTTTAACGAGTTGTGCTCTGGAGTAAACTTTAGGTCCTTTCTTTACAATTCTTATCAGATGTTGTGATCGTTTACCATTATGCAGAAGTATGTAACGTGCATTAATAATATTATTTTCCAATGAAATAGAGCCGTTACTATCTCCTGCACGCATGTTGTAGAGGTTATTTTTAAGAATCCAATCCAGCTGATCCTGACATTTGTAGTAAGCTACAATGACTGTTGTTTCATCAGGTAGAAAATCGCGGTTTTCATTTATAGGTTCAGGTATATTTTCCATCAGCATAGACGAATTTTTTTCTTTGTAAATATCATATTGATAATACGACATTTTTTCCCTTTTAGACGTTCGGTCAAGCATATGAGCTTTTACCTCTGCCAAAAACTGTTTTAATGCAATACTGTCATTTTGCCAATGCCCGGGACGTATACTGAAAGCTCCGAGCCCAGGTACAATTTCATGATATCCTTTAATAGCCCTGCTTTCTGTTCCGGGATATAATATGTAGGCGCCACTAGTTCTGCGTATTGCATCCTTGTATGCGTGCATCTTCAGTAAATCGGCACGTTTGTAAACTCCTAATTCTTGTTCTTTTTTCTCTACATACAATTCTTCAGATACATTCTTCTCATCTTCTAAAATTACACGGTTTAACCTGTATTTTGCATCGAAGTGAATATGGGTAATCAGATTTTGTGCTTCCGCTTCCGCTTCGCTAATATTTCCTGACCATAATGACAATGTATAGTCTGGCCGCATAGACATTGTCCAGCTACCTGCATTATGAATCGGATCATCGTTTTCAGGAACTTTGCTAAAGGTTCTGTTATAATAGAAAGCAACATTCAATAATCTAGAAAAAGTTTCTTGTTGCCCATGAACCATCTGTGCTTTGCCTTGAATAATATCTAAATTAATTCCGTCAGAATCTATTTTCACAAGTCTAGCTTTGTCTTTTGGCTCAATATTAAAGAATTCACATATTAATTCCAGTAACTTAAAAAATAGCCAATATTCATAAAGTATTGCTACATTTTTTTTACCTGCTTCATATACATCATCTCCTCCAGTCCAGTTGAGTTTAGCTGCTAAATCAAATAATAGCCATGACTGTAACATCTCTCTATAACCCTCTTTCCTTTGTAATACAGGACTGTTCATGTTTAAATGAGTAGGCATGGAAATCTGCCTGAAAAATTGATTATCTAAATAAGTGGACAGTTGTTCTATTGTTTGATTAGATTCATATTTTAGTCGTTCAGAAGCATGTCTCATATTTTTTAAATCAGAACAGAACATAGAGAATGTTCGAAGTACGAATTTAACGAACTGATTTTCTTGATTGTCAATAGTATCTCGTTTGTACTCAACTTCAATATTGCGAGGAACACTGGTAAGGTAATTGGGTAAGTTTTGATGACAGTTGTTTGACAAAGGTATTCTGTCATGATCAGAGGCAATCTTACGGATGTTTTTTTGAGAAAGCCTCCTTACACTGACTATATTTCGTTGGATGTTCGCATCTGTCCATTTTCTGACTGGATTTGATATGATTTTGTGAATTGCTTCAGAGAAAACTTCACTGTCAATAATAGATCGGACAAATGAAAAACGCTGATATAGTGTTTTTGAAGAGCAGGATTCGTCTATTTTCAATTGCTGTGTAGCAGGTGAACCTTGCTGTAATACTAAATCTGTATAATATTCGGCAATATCTTCAAGCATTTGCCGATAGTCACTTTCATAATCAGCTTTTGTACTTCTAATTTCAAGATGTACCTTTCCGTAATTCCCTTGTGTTTTGATTTCGTTTATACTAAGAGTCAGATGTCCTACATAGATACCTGTAGTGATTGTTCCTTCGCTAGGATGGCGATCTGAACTGTGAAATTTGATGATTTCGTCCTGTTTACAGAATTGGTAAATATGCTCATCTGCACATACAAACTCATAGGTATATATACAACCCTCCATAAGATGATATTTTACTTTATCAGAATATGGTGCATCATCCTCAAATAACTTTGCATTTGAAGATTGCGGGTAAACATAAAGTGTGACTACACCTCTGCGTCCGTTTATTGGTATTTCAAGATGATTTTTTTGATGTAACATAATTAATTATGCTTCTGCAAAACTCGTAAATCCATTGGAATTTGCTGACTCATACATTCTGAGAATCTTGTCGGCACTTTCTTTATAATCAGCCTTCTCTACATTTTCATGTGTAATAGTCATTGTATCACGTATGGCTGGTTTGAAACAAAGTCCCCATAATTTTTTCAGCACAGGTTCAAGTTTCTTACGTGATCCATGCAGTTTAGGTAAAAGTTTCTGAACTATGGCAGCATCAAGGATATCATTATTTGATAGTTTACTGTCAGTATCATCATATTTTCTTGCCTGGCAGATAAAACGGAAAATCTCCGTTGCAGAGCGATAACCAAATTCTGCATTAACTTTTTTCAGTTCATTAAAGAAGTACTGTAAAGTATCTACTGCTTCATCATCTCGCTCCAACTCCTTAGTACTCGCTAATTCAACAAAACTAGTACCCATACCAGCAGCCTTTCCGTTAATGTTTTCACGGTCTACCTCTTTCATTTGGGAAAGGAATATTCCCATTTCGCTTGATGATATTTTGAATTCTATTACGTTAGCACGATCGAGTACTTTAGGTGAAAACATGTAAGTTGTTTCATCTACATTGATAGTTCCGATGATGAAAAGATTTTTGGGAAGACTAACAGATAAAGGAACCTCGTCTGTATTTTTATCATTATTTTCTGCTTTCCCCCCATTCCAAAGAGTAATATTCTCATGGCTTTCCATTGCAGAAAGGAAATCTGCAAAATAACGTTCAACGTAACTCATATTCATCTCATCAAGAATAAGGAAGAAAGGTTTGTCTTTGTTTTCTTCCCGATTAGCATTTATGAGTAAATCGAGTACGCCACTCTCTGGTTTTACATAATGATTTGTTTGCAGAGCGTTTGGGAATCCTAACAATGGTTCACGGTTTGTCCAGTCAGCACCTACGCTGACAATACATATCTGTTTCATTCTGTCTTCTGCTAATGCACTTGCAAAGGCTAATGCCAGTTGAGTTTTTCCGGAGCCAGCCAATCCGCTCAAAATCAGAAAGCGTTTGGACATAAGTGAGAAAGCAAATCGTTTTATCAATGCATCGGTGTAAAGTAAGCCGGTTTCCTTGATATAAGTTATCAAAGTGTTAATAGAAAACGGTATTACTGTTATTTCTTCGGATAACTTTTGATGATCTTGTAATTGTGCTTCTACAACGCCTGATTCTAAATAATCTATAAATTTTTTATAGTTATAAATTGAAGCAGAAAGAGCATTATTTCTGTTTTTGTTTACTTCTAATTTTAAGATATTACGATATATTTTGTCTATCAATAAAATATCTATTACTTCAAATAATGAATCATATTTTGTGTCATTTTTGATGATATCTATCACATTGGGATCTTTAGGATGAGTATATGCATACTGTTTGCAACTTGATTCAGCCAATCCGCTTGATAACAGATAATTATAAAACATCTTTTGACGAACATCGGTTCCTGCTTCAATATATATTTCCATTAAACTCTTTTCGCCTTTAGCAGAGAAATTATCGAAAAAGGCTTTTTTATCGTTTCTATCCATAAAACCAAATATTTTCTGAGGGTTATATTCTGTAATCTTAAGTTTACCATCCTTTGTCATTTCAAGGACATTAGAGAAGTTGTTGATGTAATTTTTTATAATGTCATCATTGTTTTTTGCTATTTCCTTAAAAATAGCTTTGTAGGCTGTAGCATAATCTGTTTCAGGATTGTTTTTAACATAATCATAAAAGGATTTTAAAACAAAAGTTGGACATTGAATATTTTTAAAACCATCCTTTCCAACATATGGGTTTGGAACATAATATCTTGGAAACCAATGGATGAGATATTTGTGTGCTTCATTCTCGTCAATATCATGATCAAAGCGAGGATAAAAAAAATCATCATCAGATTCATAATATAGCCCTAACTGACATGCCAATTGATAAGGAGAAGTGAAAAAATTACCTTTCCATTTACTGGACATGATACTCCTGAACTCTGTTGCTTTCATTTTTTTATGTGGCAACGAGTTTACTAATTCCATAACATTTTTAGGTGTGCCATTACGCCATCTGCATATGATATCTGCCATAACTATTCAAAATTAGGATCATAGTATAATTTTGCATGGAAATCAAATTGATTTTCACCATCTATTTTGGTTAGCATAATAAATGAAACCTCAGGTATAGTTATTCGTCTTATTAAATCATAAACGTAGGCTTTATGATCTGATACTATCGAATATTTTTTGGTTCTTTTATAAGTTAGTTCTTGAGCATAGACTCTGCCATGCTTGTCAAATTGGCGTTTACGAGTTAGATCGAAATACATTTCTTTTGGTAAAGCAGATATTTCCTTTATATTTTCGCTCCAGGTATTTAGACTAACCTCATTTCTGTAATTGTGACGATTATGTTCATATTCTACCTTAACATCTTCGAGATATTCAAAAATTTCCTCTTTTAGTATAATACAATGAGCATCAAAATTTTCACATCCAAAGAAACGAAATATGTCAGGGTCAAATTTACTGCCTAGGTATAGTGCGGCTTCACCATTACCAGTACCAGCCTTGTTAATCTTGACAAAGCTGTCGGCAAGTCTAATTACTGCCCAATCATTTATATATCTAAAGTTCCTATTCTGCATATCTCGTAATATCAAGTTGCTTTAAAATAGCTACAAGTACATCAACAATGATACTATTGCCAGCTTGTTTATATGTTTCTGTGTCTGAAACTACAATATTGAAATTGTCGTCAAATCCCATTAGCCTAAGACATTCTCTGGGAGTTAATTTTCGGAATCTGCCGGCTTGGCAATCAATAATGTCTTGAGGCACTTTTTTCATTCTTGCCAGATTGTTTTCAAATATTTCTATAGCATAAGCCTCTGGACACATCTTTGTGTAATAACTTTCTTCACAGTCAGAAACTTTGAAAAGATACTCATCTGTTTCAGGAGAGCTTAAATCTGTTTTTAATTTGGGATGAAAGACAAAATCTCCATGCCAGTTGAATTGCTGGTTTCTTTTCTGACAAAGAAGAATCTTGCCATTAATTTGGGTATAACTCTTTTGATAGTTGATATTTCTTGTTATGAAATGGACACCTTTTTGCTTTAGTAGATACTTCTTGTCAAAGCTATCTTGAAGGAAATCATAAACAGTCTTTTCTAAAGGAATTGGGGCTGGGTATTTGAACTCAGTTTCATTTTTGAATCCGATGCAAAACAGTCTTTCTCTGCTTTGAGGAATACCATAATCCTTTCCGTTTAAAACCTGGAAATATGTATCATAACCGCAGTCATTCTCGAATGTCTCTTTTATTACTTTCCATGTTCTCCCTTTATCATGACTTAGCATACCTTTTACATTTTCAAAAATAAAGACTTTGGGCTGGCATTCCATAACAATCCGGGCGAATTCTCTGAACAAGGTTCCTCTTGTATCTTCAAAACCACCATGCTTCCCACGGAGGGAAAATGCCTGACAAGGTGCGCCGCCAACAAATAAATCAATTTTTCCCTTATATTTTTTTGCATCAAAGTCATGCACATCTGTATGCCACTGGTCATCATTTATTTTGTAATTAGCAAAATATGCTTTTTTACAATTGGGGTCTATATCTCCTGCAAATACAATTTTAGTATTTAATTTTAAACGCTTGAACGCATGTTCTATAGCACCAATTCCACTAAATGATGTGCCAATGCGTATAGTACCACTAGGATTGGAAAAAGACAGCTTTCGCCAATCTTTTGTCAAATCATAATTTAATGCTGTGTTCTGTATCTTAATATTTTTATTTTTCATCTTGATATCCGTATTTTGTAATGTCTATCTGTTTTAATAAAGCAATCAAAACATCAACGACTATGCTGTTACCAGCCTGCATGTATAATGCAGTATTGGAAACAGCTTCATTAAAATCATCTCGAAAACCCATTAAACGGAGACATTCTTTTGGAGTGAGTCTTCTAATTCCATCATAACCTTTACTTTTATTGTAAGTAACATAGTTGTCAACTCCTGCTCTATGCATTTTATGCATGGATTGTAGTAATGGTCTTGCTATCTCCAGATCTGTTCTGGTTGAAGTTTTAAAGCTTTTGGAACCTCCGGCAAGAACATAATCTGCTACTGTTTTCGATAAATAGTGCTTATCTTCCACATCAGAGCATTTAAAGATAAATTCATTGAATGAAGGAGTTAGTTCACCTGTTGCTAATCCATTTATTCTTTCTTTGTCATTAGTCAGAATTTTGCAGTCTTTATCTTTTATATAAAACTGTCCGCCTCTGTAATCTTCCATGAAGTCATACATAATATAAGGACAGGCGACAGGAGCAGGAAAAAGAAAGTCTGTTTGCTTTCTGACCCCTATACAATACAATCTTTCTCTGTGTTGTGGGATGCCATAATTTTTACTGTTAAGTCTTCTGTAAAATATTTGATAGCCACAATATTCCTCAAATGTGTTACTAATGACATTCCATGTTTGTCCGTTATCGTGATTATACAGGCCTTGTACATTCTCAAAAATAAAGACTTTGGGGCGACATTCTTTGATAATTCTAGCAAACTCACGAAATAATGTTCCGCGAGTATCTTCAAATCCTAATCTATTCCCAACTATAGAAAACGCCTGGCATGGAGCTCCGCCAACAAGAAGGTCAACCTTATTTCTAAATGGTTTGGCATTAAACGTATGCACGTCATTATGCCAGTTTTCTTCAGAAATATCATAGTTGGCAAAATATGATTTTTTACAATTCTCATTTATATCACCTGCAAAAACTATTTTAGATTTCAGCCCCAATCTTTTAAAGGCATATTCTATTGCACCTATACCACTGAATGTTGTAGCAAGACGAATTGTTGCATTTGGTCTGGAGAATTGTCTTAATGACCAGTTTAATCCATCCAGGTCAATCTCGGTTTCTTTTATATTTATCTTATTCAATTTTTTCAAGTTTATCGTTAATATAATACTCGGGGCTGTTCTCGGTGTTCTGTATTTTAGATATACCATCAATAAAAGGGCCAATATAGTAATATTTAGGCTTTACTTTTACAGTTCCATTAGGTAGCATAATCCCCCATAAACCATTTTGTTTGAAAGGGATATATCCATTGTAATATGGATGCATTTCTTCATAAATAGGAGGGATCAATGTCCTGTTGCGGCTATCACACAAACCATATAAACTATTTTTGCGGAAAACATTATATTCTCCTAACTTTACAGCTTTGTTAGCCTCATTGGGCCTAATTTGTTTATTACCATCTGCATGTTCTACAACAAACATTTCTTCATCATCCTCAGAATAATCAGGAGTATGTTCTGAATCCGGACCAAAATAAATATCTCTTCGTATTTCTGAACCGTCATTATAACCTTCACCTGAAACATCTGATCCGATGAAGTGATGGCGCCAGTGTCGGTTTGCCATTGGAGTCCCAAATCGATTATATAGACCAACGTTATCAAGAATAATAGAAATAGTTTTATTCTTAGAGATTCTCAATCCTCTGCCAACTTGTTGCAAGTACATTGAAAGAGATTTTGTGGGCCTGACTAACTGAATAAATTCTATATCAGGACAATCAAATCCTTCTGAGAAAATATTGACGTTTACTATTACCTGAATTTTACCAGTTTTAAAATTATCTATCAATTCCTGGCGTTCAATTTCTGGAGTGGTTCCATCTATCATGCATATTGGAACACCGTGAGCTGCATACAAATCACGGATGTTAGCTGCATGTTGTCGGTCAATGGCATAAATAATACCTTTTTTCCCTTTTGCAAACTGGCAATAGCTTTTATATAATTCTGCACGAATTTTATCCTTATCAAATAGATTACTAAGCTCAGATTCCAAATAGTCACCATCAACTCCATATCGGTTAATACTATTAATGGTTTTTTGGATTTCAGAATCTCGACGAATGGATACATAGTCATAATTTGAAAGGTATCCATTATTAACGAACCATTCAATATTATGAGAAAGAACTATATCTCCAAACAAACTAGTAAAACCAGAATGATTCATTCTCCATGGTGTTGCTGTGACACCTAGCTTCTTACTATAAGGAAACATATCCCATAGTTTTTGATAGCCAGCTGCCATTGAATGATGTGCTTCATCAATGATGATAAAGTCAAATTGTTCTCGTCTCATTTGTTCGTAGTGTCTACGACTCATGAAAGTCTGAATAGAAGCTACTTGAACAGAGTAACTTAGGTTTTGCGGTTTACCGCCTTGGATGATGCCATGAGCAATATCATTAAGTTTACTGCTTGCTTGTTGGATGAGCTCCTTTCGATGGGCTATTATTAATATTTTGGAATTAGGACTATTTTTAATACACCAACGACGTATATCTTTAACAATCGATGTGAAAACTATTGTTTTACCTGTACCTGTTGGCATTTGAAGCATAACATTATTCATTTTGTCCCATAGAACATAGATGTTATGTTTCATTTCCGCTTGATAGAGGCGAAGACCACTATTGTCCGCTTCAATATGACTGAAACGAATGACAGGACCGTCAAATGGTTTTACTGTATCAACTTCTTGATCAAGATATGAATCGTGCACCAATTCTTTCTGCATTACTTTTCCCAACCTTTCTCTTTGGCCTTATCTAATATATCTAATGCCCATTTCGATTGCTTATATGTTAATGAGCGATTTCTCTTTAAATTGAAACCCACCTGGCCAACAAAAGCCTGTTCTTTAGGTGTGAGTTCACCTGGATTTTCTTTCGACCATTTATTAATACTAAACCAAACGTCTGTATCAATTGTTGCGGCTTCATTAATGAATTTTTGCTGTCCTTCTGTTACTTCAGTATCCAGATCTCCTGATGTTGAACACAGTTCTGCTGGTATATTGTAGTACGTTCCTTGGCTGGACAGCTTTGTTTTGAGTGCATCCCAGCATAAAGTTTTTTTTGACCATTCATTAATATTTTCACCTTCGTTTACTTCAATGATATGAGAATAGATAAATGGCTGCACTTTTTTTACGTATAAAAGCACTTTATAAATCATTGTTTCTTTCAGGCGATTGAGATCTTCTATGGGAATACTTTTAGGCACATAGCGATTTTTACGTCTGCCATCAGTAGTCGTATAGCTTTCTTTTACTTTATATGTAATATGTTCTGCTCCCGATATCAACTTTGCATATATACTATAAAGGTCAATAGTCATTTCATTATATACAGCAGGAGTAATAACACATTGCTCTCTCCAAATAGTATCAAGATCCAAAGCTTTATTTGAGACATATGAAAGCAGAGAAACTGTGTATGCTACCATATTTGATTTATATCCAGGTAAAGCAATACCGTCTTTACCATAGTATGCATCAATGGCTTTAAACAGAATAACTTTGGCAATTGTACGATGATAACGAATCTTGTCAAAACGTATTCCTGCCTGTTTCATTCGTTCGAAAAATATTCCATAATTATTTTCTCCTCCCTTGCATACACTTGCTGGATTCTGATCCCAGGCTATCATAAACTTGGATAATGTTGTTTTGTCAAACATTTGATTCTTAGGATATTCTGCATAGAATTCACGTTCTGTCTTTGAACCGTTAGATTGACGTTTGGCCTTGTCAAGATATTGTCCTCTTGTTCTTTCAAAGAACCATTTTGATACAGGATTTCCACTGGAATTAAGTACCCATTCTTCACGAGATCTCTGTTCTAGTTCAACAAGAAATTCTTCATTGATATTGAAATCTGATTTCTTCACCGCAGATTGTGTATTTGCATATCGTGAAATCTTTGGTACAATATCGGGAAGATTTTCTTTATTCTTGATAACGGATATTTTCATAGCGACATATACTTGTGCCAATTGAGAAATATCGATATCCTTCATTCCTAACACTGCGCTGATGGCAGCTGTCGTTTGTCCTCCATTGACGATTTGCCATGACTTAATACGAGTGATAGCTGTGCCTTCTTCATTTAACTTAACTTCAGAAGCGGTTGCAGATATTCCATTATTATATGCAAAAAACATATCAGGTTCAGGGTCTGCATCACAGATTCCTTTTCTTTTTTCTGCAGGAGTTGCTTTATGTCCAATAAGAGTATCACGAATTCCTTTATTGGATGCACCTTTAAACTGAAGGAAGGTTCTGACATTCATTTCTAATATCTGTTGATGGTATTTATGATATACTTGAGAAAGAACCATTCCAGGAATTATACATAAATAACAAGAAACGCTGTCTGAAACATCAGGCATTTTTATGCAGGGTAAAGTGCAGTTATAATCACCCTCAAAGTCTACTACAATAGGATTTCGGCCTGATATAATATGATCTTGCTGCATTACACGTTTGGCATCCCAAACATAAAATTCACAGTTTGTGCCAGTATCTAATTCTATATTACTCTTGTCATAATTTGATGGCATGATTGCGTTTGTTAAAATGAACAAGCGAATCCTGTCTATATTAGGCGTTTTATTTATGAGTGATGCCACTTGAAATAAATCGCTTCTATTTTCTTCTATTTTTGGGAATATAGAACCTGAAAGTGACTGATCATAAAAGCGTTGAAGCCAATTGAAGTGACGATCCAACTCACCTAAAGAGATTTTATTACTATCTGCCGGATCAATATATAATGTAAGAAAAAGATCTATGGTTGTCATATCTTCGTCTCCATTGAATCCCCATGCATCTATGGCAACGCCATTTTTGGCACGGTAGGAACATATGTTAACTTGATTGACATCACCTACTCCTTGGATATAGCCAATTATCATTTCGGTAAGCTGATCTTTAGGACTGTCTGCCATCATTAACTGATCATCTAGATCTTCCTTAAATTGTTCAATGTCTGAGAGTTCTTTTTCAAATACTCGTCCTATTGTATCATTTACATATATTGATGCTTCCGGTGTCTTGAAGTCATCAAATACTTGATTTTCTTCCATGTTTCGATGCTAATAATTATACTTATTAAATTGAATCTCGTAATAAATCTTGGACCTTTACATCCAGACATTTCGCTATCTCAATTAACGTTTCCAAACTCGATTGAATGGTATTAGTACACCATTTTGAAACTGTAGCAGGGACTTTGCTTAATTGCTCTGCTAACCATTTATTAGTACGCTTCTTTTCTGCTAGTACGACTTTAAGTTGATTTATATCTTTTGTCATAGTGATACATTATTGCATTTTGCGCAAATTTAATGATAAAAACGGCAATTATTCGTTTTCTTTGTTTTTATTATGCTATATAGTAGCCGTTTTTTATGATATAATTTGAGGATATAAGGATGTATAGTGAGTTTATTCGACTTATTTCCCGATGCAAAAATGCTGAAAAATATTTTGAAGTATCATATCATTCGTCACTTCCCCTGCAATATCTGAAATAAAGAAAATACACTCCCGTATATCTTGTGAAAGAAAATCTCCGGATATATGCGTGTCAAGCCCATTCTGCACTCGATGAATAGCATCTAAAGCTTTACTTAAAGCTTCATAATGCCTTACGTTTGTCACAATAATATCATTCTGTGTTACCGTAGGTAGATGTGCTGCATTAATAAGCATCTTTTGTAACTCTTCGGTCTGTTTACGTTCTTTTGCCGATATGAAGATAGATTTCGTGTATTCTTTAGAAAAGTCCTTTAATAAAGCAGATAATTCTTCTTTCTGCTTTTCCTCAATCAAATCCGCTTTGTTGAATACAACAATTAGTTGTTTCTCCTCACAACGAGGGATGATCTTTTCTGATAATTGCTTTATCTGAGAAGATGCATCAGATGAATCAACCATCCAAAGTACAATCTCCGCTTGATCCAACTTTTGGAATGTACGTTCGATACCAAGACTTTCAATGGTATCATTTGTTTCCCGGATTCCGGCAGTATCAATGAATCGGAAAGTGATGCCACCTATATTAATAGTATCTTCAATGACATCACGCGTGGTACCATGAATATCACTGACAATTGCTTTATCCTCGTTCAGTAATACATTCAGTAAAGTAGATTTCCCCGCATTCGTTTCACCGATGATAGCCACCGGAACACCATTCTTAATGGCATTCCCTACATTGAATGAATGAACCAGTCGGGAGATAACCTGCTCTATTTCATCTGCGAGTTTTCGCAATGCCGAACGATCAGCAAACTCCACATCTTCTTCGCTGAAGTCAAGTTCCAGTTCAATCATGGAAGTGAAGTTCAGCAACTTGTTGCGTAGATCTGTTAACTCTTTGCTAAAACCTCCCCGCATCTGACTCATGGCCAAACGATGAGTGGCTGCGGAAGAAGATGCAATCAAATCGGCTACAGCCTCCGCCTGACTTAAGTCCATCTTTCCGTTGAGGAATGCACGTTGAGTATATTCTCCCGGCTGAGCCATACGGCAACCGTTCTTAATCAACAATTGCATTACTTGCTGAAGAATATAGGAAGAACCATGACACGTGATTTCTGTACTATCCTCTCCCGTATAGGAATGAGGAGCCCGGAAAAGACTCACAAGGACTTCGTCTATGATTTCTTCTCCATTATAAATACGCCCGAATGTCAGCGTATAAGGCTTTTGTTCACTAAGTAATTTGCCGGCTTTGGCTGGTTGGAAGATGCGGCTTGTAATGGAAATAGCTTCAGGACCGGAAACACGGATGCTTCCGATGGCACCTCCTTGAGCGGTAGCAATAGCGCAGATAGTATCTTGATTCATTATATTTCTTTTTGGATGATGCAAAGATAATTGTTTCTAAGTAAAAAAAATAAGATTAGACACAACTTGTGCTTTATTTGTTTATATTTGCTGCCGTTCAAACAATGCACATACAAAATATAATGATAGTCTATGGAGCCGGATACAAACTTATATTCACCGAATGAGAATAATGAAATCATACGGGAAAATTCACAAAAGAAACTTTATGTACTTGCCGCACACTAAATAGCTTTATGGGAATATGATATTCCGACAGGAAAATGTAGCTTTACGGACGATTACTTCCGCACGTTAGGCTTGAAAGAGGTTTAAAGGCATTAATGACTTTTACCATTTCGCATACCCCGGAGATATAAATGCCTATCAGACTGCTTTTGCTAAAATGCTTGCTTCGGAGTCCAAAGCATATTAGATACAGGTTCGTTGTGTCGGAGAACATGGTGAGGTGATTTGGCTGGAAGAACATAACTGTAAAATAGTAGAAGCTTTACCCGAATTTATTTTCATCTTTGACGAGAATTTCTTTATAACGGATGTGCTGATGGCGCGGGTACGATTCTGCGGTATCCGGTAGAAGTTGCCGAACAGAGTCTTTCTATTAAGATTGATTCTGAATCCGTACGTCATAAAAAGATTTTGGTTGTGGAGGATATCGAATCGAACTTTGCCCAGCTGAATATCTTACTGAAGAAAGAGTATATCATCCTGTGGGTGCGTAACGGACAGGAAGCAATCAATAGCTTTATTCGGGAAAAACCGGACTTGATATTAATGGATATTCGTATGCCTGTGATGGATAGTATTCAAGCTGGATGCAATGCAGTTTTCTCCAAACCATATTCTTTGGAGAAACTGAAAGAAACGATTGAAATCTATATCGGATAATTAATTTTCTAAAAGGAGACCAACATTCTGAAAGTTAGATTGTTATTAAACTAATAATAACAATCTAATTTTTGTTGGAATATGGAGAAAGTGAAAAAGATGGTCCTCATCGGAGCTAGCGGCTTTGTTGGTTCCGCTCTGCTAAATGAGGCATTGAATCGTGGCTTTGAAGTGACAGCTGTAGTTCGTCATCCCGAAAAAATAAAGATAGAGAACGAACATCTGAAAGTAAAGAAAGCGGATGTCTCTTCGCTCGATGAAGTATGCGAAGTTTGCAAAGGAGCGGATGCCGTTATCAGTGCATTCAATCCGGGATGGAATAATCCTAATATATATGACGAAACCATCAAAGTATATCTGACTATCATTGATGGAGTGAAGAAAGCGGGAGTGAATCGCTTCCTGATGGTAGGTGGTGCCGGCTCACTATTTATTGCGCCGGGATTACGACTGATGGATTCGGGTGAAGTTCCTGAGAATATCCTGCCTGGAGTTAAAGCCTTGGGAGAGTTTTATTTGAATTTCCTGATGAAGGAGAAAGAGATTGACTGGGTATTTTTCTCTCCGGCAGCAGATATGAGACCGGGAGTACGTACCGGACGTTACCGTTTGGGCAAAGACGATATGATTGTGGATATCGTGGGTAACAGCCATATTTCTGTAGAAGACTATGCGGCTGCAATGATCGATGAATTGGAACATCCCAAGCATCATCAGGAGAGATTTACGATTGGATATTAATAAAGAGGTTAATCATTATATAAATTTGCTTGTGTAAAATTTGAGTTAACAAGTAAAATAATGGCTTGAGGCATACATTTTGACGTATGGTTCAAGCCATTTCTTATTTTATTTTCCGATATTTGCATTGTGTCGGTATTGTAACACAAAATGAAACAAAGAAGAAATACTTAATGATATTCTGAACTATGATATTCAAACAAGAAACTCAAATCTTAAAATGTACCTTTGAGAAGGAACATTTTTCTAAAGTAAAAGCTGCCTTCAAAGATAGATGGCCTGTTGTATATATTATCGAGGATGACGAAAAGGGACAAGCCTATATAGGAGAGTCTACAAATATATGTACCAGGATTTGTGATCATTGGAATAATACCGAACGCAGAGCTTTGAAAAACATATATATTATCTTTAATAAAGTCTTTAATAAATCTGTAATCCTGGATCTTGAAGCATTTCTTATCGGATATATTGTAGCTGATGGTAAATATAGACTCCAGAATGGCAATGGTGGCCAGCATGTTCATAACTATTATTTGCGTGATGAATATCAGAGAGAGTTCAGACACATTTGGCAGCTTCTTCAGGATGAAGGTGTTGTCAGGCATGGAATTACTCTTCTGGAGAATCAAGACTTATTTAAATATTCTCCATATAAGATTTTGAATTTGGACCAATTTAATGTTGCTGTGCAAATTCTTACTGATCTGAAATCTGATTTAGGGAATAATAATCAATCCCGTTCTTTTATAATTGATGGAGGGGCAGGTACTGGTAAGTCTATTCTTGGAATTTATTTGCTGAAGCTATTGATTGATGCAAAGAGTTCACCTGCATGGACTGCGGAAGAAGAGGCATTGGATGAGAATCTTAGTTATATAATTGGACATTTGAGCCCGGACTTAAGAGTTGGGTATGTAGTTCCTACACAAAGTTTTCGTGAGACATTGAAAAAAGTTTTTGATGGAATACAGGGACTTGATTCTAAAATGGTACTTAGCCCCGAAGATGTTGCCAACTCGGGTGAAGGTTTATATGATCTTCTGATTGTTGATGAATCACATCGTTTGAGGCGTCGTCGTGCATTATTTAATTATGGATCATATGATAAAGCTAACGAGGCATTAGAGTTAGATAAAGAAGCGACGGAATTGGACTGGATACTGGAAAAAAGTTGGTATCAGCTATTCTTTTATGATTCCAGACAATCGGTGAAGCCTTCTGATGTGGAAGCACTAAGATTTTTCTCATTGTCTCGGCAAGAGGATACCCGGAACTATAAGCTTACTTCTCAGATGAGGTGTAAGGGTGGAAATGATTACATAGATTATATTCATAATATATTGGAGTGTCAGCAGGAAGAAATGCGCACTTTTGGGTCATCTTATGAGCTGCTGCTGTTTGAGGATGTTGAGGATATGGTATCTGCAATTAAAGATAAAAATAACAAAATGGGGCTCTGTCGGAATATGGCGGGGTATGCCTGGCCTTGGAAGACGCACAAAATGACACTGTCTAAAATTCAAAAAGAAGGGTTATATGATATTAAGATAGAAAACAAATACGAGGTAAATAATGCGCATAAGTACATTTGGAATACTACCCAGAAAGACTGGATAAACTCTGAAAATTCAATTAATGAGATAGGCTGTATACATACGACGCAGGGGTATGATTTAAATTATGCAGGTGTGATAATAGGTTGGGAGATAGACTATGATCCTATAAATAATATTATTACTGTATCTAAGGATATGTATCAAGATTCTAAAGGCAAAGAAAAGGTGGATGGAAAAATATTACATAATTATATAAAGAATATTTATACTACTCTTTTGGAAAGAGGTATGTATGGAACTTATATCTATGTGTGCAATGAATCTTTAAGAGATTACTTCAAAAGATTCTTTACCTTTGTTCCTCATCGCACCAAAGGCTAAAACCTCTCTCTTATTAGAAACTGTATATATGAATCAATAAAAAAGACCTTCACTAAAGAATTATTAATGGTTTTAGTGAAGGTCTTTCATGGTAATTGATATTATCCTATATTCTGTCGAGCACAGTCTTAATCAGTGTATCGATTGTATTCTTATATCCGGTATTAGCCTCTTTGATCAGTCGGTTGGCTATTACCATACAGACGGTCATTGCCTTATGTCCCATCAGTCGGCTAAGTCCTGCAAGTGCCGAACTTTCCATTTCGAAGTTGGTAATCTTAAAGCCTTTATATTCAAATGTTTCAATCTTATCATTTTGTTTCGGGTCTGCTAACGGAATACGGAGCTCACGTCCTTGTGGCCCAAAGAAGCCTCCTGCGGCAATCGTTACACCACGTACCATATCTTCTTTAGCAATCCGGTCAATCAGTTCTTCACTGGCATCAATAACATAAGGCGCAGGGGCACACATATTTCCCGACCAGCCCATGTAGTTAAGGAAAGCACGTTCGAAAGGAAGATCGCATACCGCATTACGTCCGGCATAAAAATTCAATAATCCGTCGAAACCGATAGATTTCTGTGAACAGACGAAGGTGCCTACCGGAGTATTTGGCTGCAAGCCGCCGCACGTACCGATACGTACTAACTCCAGTTGGCGGAACTTTTCTTTTTCTTCCCGTGTCTCAAAGTTGATGTTGGCAAGCGCATCCAGTTCGTTCATAACGATGTCGATATTATCGCAACCAATTCCGGTAGAAACCACTGTGATTCGTTTACTTTTATATGTACCCGTGATTGTTTTGAATTCGCGGCTTTCCACTTCGCATTCTTTGTTTTCAAAGTGAGAAGCTACGAGTGCTACACGTCCTGGATCTCCTACAAGGATCACTTTATCTGCCAGCCATTCGGGCTTTACGTGAAGATGGAATACCGAGCCGTCTTCGTTGATAATCAGTTCAGAGGATGGAAAGTACTTTTTCATGTTATTGAACGGTTTTAGTTTTACAATAAGTCGTATATATAAATAGAAACGCCGGAACCGGATTTTAGTTCGGAAGAGGTATCTTTCTTTTCTTTTGCAAGTTTGTCAAAGAGAAGATACGCAGATGAACTGAATAGGAATCAGGTTCCGGCGTTTGGTAGACTATTTACTCAAAGGCTGGTTGGTGGTACCACCAGTCGTTGGTTTGGCAATGTTTTCGCGCATTGAAGTATCGGCTTCGATATTTTTCATACGGTAATAATCCATTATACCCAGATTGCCGCTACGGAAGGCCTCTGCCATTGCTTTAGGTACTTCCGCTTCCGCTTCGATTACTTTGGCACGTGCTTCCTGTGCCTTAGCTTTCATTTCCTGTTCGGAAGCGACAGCCATTGCACGGCGTTCTTCTGCTTTAGCCTGTGCGATGTTCTTGTCTGCATTAGCCTGGTCAATCTGCAAAGCTGCACCAATGTTTTTACCTATATCGATATCCGCGATATCAATAGACAGAATTTCGAAAGCTGTTCCTGCATCCAATCCCTTGCGGAGTACAAGTTTAGAGATAGAATCCGGATTTTCGAGTACTGACTTGTGGTTTTCCGAAGAACCGATAGAGGAAACGATACCTTCACCTACACGGGCAAGGATGGTATCTTCTCCGGCACCACCGACCAGCTGTTTGATGCTGGCACGTACTGTTACACGAGCTTTCGCTATCAGCTGGATACCGTCTTTGGCTACTGCAGTAACAGGAGGAGTATCAATCACTTTCGGGTTTACAGACATCTGAACAGCTTCAAACACATCACGTCCGGCAAGGTCGATAGCGGTTGCCATCTGGAATGACAGCTCAATGTTGGCTTTCGATGCGGATACCAGCGCATGTACTACTTTTTCTACATGTCCTCCGGCAAGGTGGTGGGCTTCCAGTTCATCACGGGTGATGTTCTTCAATCCGGCTTTGTGGGCTTCGATCATGCCCGGAACAATGATATACGGCGGAACATTACGGATGCGCATCAGGAAGAGTTGAATCAACGAGATGTTAACGCCTGATACTTTAGCCGACAACCAAAGGAAGAACGGCACATAATGGAAAAATAGTATTAGGAAAATAATACCTCCAACAATCAGAACGATAGGTAAGTACAAAGATGTTTCCATTGATAATTTATATTAAGTGAATATTATATTTTGTGTTTCTCAACCAGAATGGTACCGTCAGTAATGCGGCTCACAATGATGGGAGTTTTTTCATTGAGGAAGCCATCTATCGATCTTACTTCCACGATGTTACCGTTAATCTCAGCATAACCGATTTGTGCCAGGCGGGTAGTGCTGATTCCTGTGTCGCCTACCTTGACGCTCTTTTCCGCACTGCGGTCTACTTTCGAGTCAATATCTTTTTTCAAAGCCAGCTTATCCAGCATCTTCGAACGCATGAACCAGATAAGCGAACCGATACAGGCGACAGCCGATATCCCTAAAGTGATAAATCCTCCTGCCATACCCAGATTGGCGAAAGCGTAATAGTTGGCATAGAGAATACAAGCAAGTGCTGAAATGCCAGCCAGGCTAATCCCCGGAATGACAAACAGTTCAACCAAAAATAGTATTACTGCAGCAATGATGAGAACGGTGATAATCAGTATGTCCATAACTCTGTATTATTTTGATTTTGTTTTTTCGGCATTACGCACACTTACTCCAAGAGCATCCAGCTCTTCATTCATTTGCAGAATTCTTTTTTCCAGATCAAGGATTGCGGGAGCAAGTTTTTCTTTTCCTTGTTGATTGGCGCTTGCATATTGCTGGCGCAGACCGTTCAGTTTATCTTCCTGTTGCAGATAATCTTTTTCCAGTTGCCGGTAACTTTGGAACAGTAGCTTTGCTTTGGGTGATTTGAAGTCACTCAACTGATAATAGGTCGTGCTATCATCGATGACAAACTCGAAATCAACCACACGACGTTCCTGTGGCTTATGATTGATTGCCTCTTTCAGACGTTGCAGTGCCTCCGTTACTGTATTTTCATCTTTCCAAGTTTCCTTCAGCGAATGAATCTGTGCCAGACGGATCATCTGCTGCGGGTCCATCGCCTCATAATTATAAGTCTGTTTAGACGAATTAGGAATGAATACATAGATGCAGACTTTCTCTTCGGGCTGGAAACGGTCGGAGGCAAACCAACCTAGATTATTGTATTCGTCGATGACGTACATATAATCATTATAAGGTGAATTGAACGGCATTCCCACATTTTCCGGCGTCAGATAAGAGTCCGTATTTGTGTTGTAACGAGTGACAAAAATATCATATCCTCCCAGTCCTTCGCCATCGGTTGCATAATAAATAGTAACGCCATCCGATAAAACAAACGGGTAGTTGGCGTTTCCGGATTCGTTGATGCTGCCGGGCAACGGGCGACCGTTGCTCCATTCATTCAGTAATTTATTTTTGGAGAATATATCCAGATTTCCTCTTTCTCCCTTTTCGCTATAATAGATTTTATTACCGATTTCTGTTTCATAAACTGTTCCCGGATGATCTCCTTCGGTTTGGAAGAATTCGTTGAATGTAAATAGCTTGCCAGACTCTTCACTGATCTTGTATGCGCTCAGGAAATTTGCTTTATCTACCACGAAACTGTCAATAATGCACACGTCTTCTACTCCTTTGAGCATACGCAGGTCAGCTTTGCTCTTTTCCAATAGAGCTTCAGCTTCTTCCGTCGATCTTTTGCGTTTGCTGAGGTCGGCGATATATTCTTCAAAGCAGTTGACTGCATCTTCGAAACGATAAGTATCATTGTAAGCTTGTCCCAGATAGAGTTGTCCACCGGCTACCCGTCTTTTTACAGCGGTTTCGAGATACTTCACGGCTTCTTCCGGTTCTCCGGTTTTCAGGCAGCAGACACCGTACCAATAGCTGTAGTTACCATTGGATGGTTGAGATTTGGCATATTTCTGAAATACGGGTTTGGCTTGTTCGTAGTCACCTTTTGTAAATAAGGTGCGTGCCTGTTCCAATGTTTGTGCAGATACTCCTCCGAGGAAGAAACTGCAAATTATAAATAGAATATATTTTCTTTTCATTGTTTTATTCACTAATCCATGCATCAATTGTTCAAAAGTACAAATTTATTAGAAATAAACCCTTTTTCAGAGATTCTATTATGTTAATTCTTCTTTAAATCATTCTTTTCGCTTACTTTTGCAGCCGATTTTTGAAGATATGACACAATTTACGGAAGAAGAGAAGACGATCCGCCGTATTGAACGGCGATTCAATAAAGGAGTGGTGCAGTATAGACTGATAGAAGAAGGGGACAAAATCCTTATCGGACTGTCGGGCGGGAAAGATTCGTTGGCACTTGTAGAGTTGCTGGGCAAGCGGGCGCGTATTTATAAGCCTCGGTTTTCTGTGATAGCTGTTCATGTGGTGATGAATAATATTCCTTACCAAAGTGATACTGAATATCTGAAAGCATATTGTGAATCTTTTGGAGTGCCTTTCGTACAGTACGAAACGTCCTTTGATCCTACTACGGATACGCGCAAGTCTCCCTGCTTTCTTTGTTCCTGGAATCGTCGGAAAGCTCTGTTTACGGTTGCCAAGGAGCAAGGATGCAATAAGATTGCTTTAGGACATCACATGGATGATATTTTGGAAACATTGTTGATGAACATTACTTATCAGGGGGCATTTAGCACGATGCCGCCCCGTTTGGTGATGAAGAAATTTGATATGACAATTATCCGACCGATGTGTATGGTGCACGAGGCTGATCTGGTTGAACTGGCTGCATTGCATGACTACCGGAAGCAAGTGAAGAATTGTCCTTATGAATCACAGTCCAGCCGAAGTGATATGAAGGGTATTCTGCGACAGTTGGAAGCGATGAATCCGGAAGCTCGCTACAGCTTGTGGGGGAGCATGACGAATGTGCAGGAAGAATTATTGCCGGATAAAATAGACTGATAATTACTAATTTTAGTATATAATAAGATGAAAGGTTTCTGTACAATTTTATTACTCATTGTATCCAATGTTTTTATGACCTTTGCATGGTATGGGCATTTAAAGATGAAACAAGAGTATTCTTGGTTTGCTGCTCTTCCGTTGATAGGTGTGATTACCTTTAGTTGGGTCATTGCATTTTTTGAATATTCTTGTCAAATACCGGCGAATCGTATCGGCTTTGTCGGGAATGGCGGTCCATTCTCGTTGATGCAGTTGAAAGTAATTCAAGAAGTGATTACTTTGATCATATTTACTGTTTTTACCACCGTTTTCTTTAAGGGAGAAACTTTGCACTGGAACCATCTGGCAGCATTTGTTTGTCTGATTGCAGCTGTTTATTTTGTGTTTATGAAATAACTGTTTCAGCCACTCTGAAACAGAGGCTTCGTTTGGCTTCAACAGAGGTGCTGTTTTATATAAACGGAGGCTCTATTCGTATGAAATGGAGCCTCCGTTTATATGCTTATTTGCAAAGCATTTTTCTATTTGGCATCAGGCATATATCGTTTCATGCCATCCGTATAGTAAGTTTTAAACTCTCCATTCTCGCCGCTATATATAAAGTAGGCATCGATCATAGGATTTGCTTTACAGAACTTTTCAGCTTCTTCCAGTCCCATTACCATGAAAGAGGTAGCCAAAGCATCAGCCGTCATACAGTCTTCGGCAATCACAGTAGAAGACAGGATACTGTGCTGTACTGGATAACCTGTTCTGGGGTCGATGGTATGAGCATACTTTTTGCCATCCTTATAATAATAGTTGCGGTAGTTTCCCGAAGTAGCCATACCTAAATCTGTCAGGTTGAGTACTACTTGTATATCTTGCTTAACAGCTAATGAGTCGTCGTACGGCTTGTTAATTCCGATACGCCACAGATCTCCTGTCGCATTTTTACCTTTTACTACTACTTCACCACCTATATCTACCATATAGTTTTTGATTCCTTTCCGGTCGAGCAGACGGGCTATTACATCTACCGAATAGCCTTTTGCAACCGCACTGCAACTTAACATTATATGCGGATCTTGCTTGACTACCTTTCCGTTCTCCAGCTTCACTTTTTCGTAACCGGTAATCTGTAGCAGGCTGTCTATCATCAATGAATCTGGGAAGGCGCCTTTTTTAAAGCCAAATCCCCAGGCATTGGCAAGAGGAGCTATCGTTATGTCAAAAGCTCCTTTCGTTTCGCGGGAGATTTCCATGGAACGATTAAAGCAAGTCTGAAAAAAGCTGTCCGTCACTAGCTCTTCATTGCGATTGATGCGACTAATGACCGAACTGTCATTGAACGGTGAGAGAGACTGGTCGAAACGTTTTAATTCCGCTTCAATCTCCGGTTTCAGATCAGCGTCATGTTGATACGCAATCTTGTATACTGTGCCAAACACAAAACCACTGGCGGTATTAAACTCAGCTTTTTGGTTACGTCTGGCTAATATCCAGATTGTTGCCAAGATGAGGAAGGCCAGCCAAAGGAAACTCTTTTTTGTTTTCATACGTTTTTCTGTTTTTTTATTAGAGGAACCAATGCTTGTTATTGTAAGAATAGATGTTCTATCAATATTTTTAATCCGATAGCGACCAGAATGATGCCGCCCCATAATTCCGCCTTTAATTTCCGTGCACATCCACAACCACATTTGATACCGAAGTAAAGACCAATGAGTGACATGACGAATGATACGAATCCGATGATAAGGATAGGAGAGAGGATTTCGGTATAGTTGTTGATTCCGAGCAGGGCAAAGGAGATGCCTATTGCCAGTGCATCGATACTTGTCGCTATCGCCATTGTGAATACGACTTTCGGGCTTGCGGGGTTAAATGTCTGACGGCAGTCCTCGTTTTTAAAAGATTCAAGAATCATACGTCCGCCCAGGAAGGCAAGGATAGCGAAAGCGATCCAGTGGTCTACGCTTTCTATCAGGTGGCTGAAAGTCTTTGCAAACATCCATCCAATGAATGGCATCAGAGCCTGAAAAAGTCCGAACGCCAAAGCCATGACCAGCATCGGTCTCCATTGAATACGTTTCAAAATAATACCGCTTGCAATTGAAACAGCGAAACAATCCATCGCTAAGCCTATTGCAAGCAGCCAAATCTCTAGTCCTGTCATTATTCTTTAAAGAGGTAATTTGTAAATAAGGGAATAGGTAATTCCCATGTTATTTGATTTAAATTTTCCGTAGCCGGGCACATACCAAGGGTTGGCGTATTCATTGGTCGAAGCATTTGTCTTATATTTCATGCGTACAGACCAGCCCATATTGAAGTTCTTATAAATACGTACTTTGACACCTACCACTAATTCAAACCACTGCATAGACCCTTTCATTCCTAAATGACTGAAAGGAACGCTTCCTCCCCAATAGTCGTCTTCCAGACTCGGATTTCCGATGCTTCCTCCCCAAATAGGGTCGTCAACCGGCAGGGTTGACACATCATATTTGAATGAACTGAACGCATAGCGGAGACCTACATATAGATAGCTGTTTTTCTCCTTTTTCTTTGCCATCGTGTTATAGTCTACACCAATCCGGAAGAATGGGGCGGTCTTACTTTTGTAGTGTATTCCCGTTTCATTCCATGTATCTGTTCCTCCCATACCAAACTCGATAGTCGGGATGAACTTGTTTTTAAGGTTGACGCCTATGCTGACTTCGGAGCTCATGAAGTCGCCACCTAGCATTTTACTTCCGATGCCATATATGTCCACACCGACATACGTCCCATTATAAAACGGGATAGTATCGACTACAACCTCTTTCTTCTTCTGGTCTCTTTTCTGTACAGGACCCGGTCGTTGTTGTTGCTGTTGTGCAATTGACGGTAATCCAATACAAAAGAGGAGCAGCACACTACTCAATCGTAGGAGGCGTGCGGTCGCGATATCTATAGAATATTTGTAAATTCTCAATTTCATTTGTATTGGCTTCTTTATTTTGTATATGTAGAGAATCTATTCTTTCCGAACTATTTTTGGTATTTCCAAATTTGGTACTGAGAATGTTCTGCTTCATCATATATCCGCATTCCATTGATTGAAAATACGGTGTATTTTTTTGTATAATATATAATGTATCAACATCTTTTTTGTTAGTAGGACTATTTGGATTGTGCCAGAGTATAAATACAGTTGTATCGCTGGTATAGCGTAACGGTAGCATCAGTGTATGTACTTTTTTCTGGTTGTTGAGAATGATCGAGTCTGTTCCCAATGCTGTAATTGTTAATGAGTCCAGTGTGTCGTTTACTCTTCTGTCGGTTATTTCGTCAATTGTGTACAATGTGCAGTACATCATGGGGCGTCCCGCCAGCGAACAATCGTTTTCGTCCGAACACGAACTGCCGATGCTTATACTTGCACCAACAATTACTACTATTAAAAAGATACGAATTAAATTCTTCATAATCGGTTATTGGGCGTGAATTAAATTTTCTTTTCTATCTGATAATTGTTCCGTTCGGGGGCATTACGTGAGATCAGTTCTCCCAGGAATCCGGCAAGGAATAACTGTGTACCGATAATCATCGCTGTGAGCGATAGATAGAAATAAGGAGAATCGGTTACAAGCCGGTAGGGGAGACCGTTGTACATTGCATGCAGTTTGCTGACACCTACCATGATAACGGAGATCATTCCGATAAAGAACATAAGCGATCCTAATAATCCGAAGAAATGCATCGGCTTCACTCCGAATTTAGACAGGAACCAAAGAGAAATCAAATCCAGATATCCGTTGAAGAAACGGTTGAATCCGAATTTGGTAGAGCCATATTTACGTGCCTGGTGGTGTACTACCTTTTCACCTATCTTCTGGAATCCGGCATTCTTTGCAAGGTAGGGGATATAGCGGTGCATTTCGCCATATACTTCGATGTTTTTCACGACATCTTTGCGATAGGCTTTCAGACCGCAGTTGAAGTCGTGCAGGTTTGGAATACCTGATACTTTACGTGCGGTAGCATTGAATAACTTTGTCGGCAGTGTCTTTGATAGCGGATCATATCTTTTTTGCTTCCATCCGGACACCAGATCGTATCCGTCTTCCGTAATCATCCGGTATAACTCCGGTATTTCGTCCGGGCTGTCCTGTAAGTCGGCATCCATTGTGATCACCACATCTCCTTGTGCTTCTGCAAATCCGCAGTAGAGTGCGGGTGATTTACCGTAATTGCGGCGGAACTTGATGCCTTTTACGCAGTCCGATTGGGCCTTGAGTTTTTCTATTACCTCCCATGAACGGTCTGTACTTCCGTCGTTAACGAAAATCACTTCGAATGAGAATCCGTTGGCTTTCATTACCCGTTCTATCCAAGCGTAGAGTTCGGGCAGTGACTCTTCTTCATTGAATAATGGGACTACAACTGATATATTCATTTTTAATAATTATGAATTACGAATTATGATTGGGCCGGGGTATTGTTTTCCGGTCGTGCTTTCTTCATTACCATCAATCCGGTAGGAATGGCCAGTAAACTTCCCCAGAATACATCCCATGACAGGAGTTGCATGGTAATATTGATGGAAGTAAGTGAACGGGCAGTATCTATCGTTTCTTTTATTATCTCTTGATTTTCCATCAAAGCGGGTGTTTTAGTCATCAGTTCGTCCCATAACTGGATATAGGAGTTGATGATAAAGCCGTGGTCAATGAACTGGAAATAGGCGTAGTGTGCAACGGCTACCAGCAGGGAAGCAAACATATACATGAATATGGTAAAGAGAACCGCATGAGAGAATTGGATACTTCCTCCACATATTTTGTCACGATACATCTTCACGTAGTGATAACCAATGAACGGCACTGCCAACGTCAGGATTACAAATAATAGTGAAAGGAAAGGGATGTGAAATCCCAACGGAAATAAAATGAACTTCAATATCCAATAGATTCCCATATACGTGCCAAAGTGCATGGCATATTTCTGTAAATAGCTTCTGTTCTCTGTCATCTTCGTTAATAAATTGCGCACAAAGGTACAAATAATATCGGTTGGTAAAGGGAATATGGTTGTTAAAGTTAATAAAGCAGTAAAAGTTGGCACTCGAATATTTTTTTTGATTTTTAATTGCTTGAAACGTAGAGTATTACTTCCTTTTATGCAAAAAAGTTACCTACAGCTATTGCAGAATCCATAAAAATGCCTACCTTTGCAACCGCAAAACGGGTAAGTCCTATACGGCCAGCTCCCTTCGAATCCTCCAGGGCTTGATCGCAGCAAAGGTAGTTGGTTGTAGCGGCGCGATATAGTAAGCTTACCCACCCGCCTCTTTAGCTCAGTTGGCCAGAGCACGTGATTTGTAATCTCGGGGTCGTTGGTTCGAATCCGACAAGAGGCTCAGAAAGAAAAAAGCATTCAGGTATTTTACTTGGATGCTTTTTCTTTTATATCCTGTGTCGCTCCGGTTTAGCTTTTGATTATTAGCCGGTTATTCAGTATCAGGTTGAAGATACTGTCTCTGAAGGTCCGGGCTACTGGTATTTTGTAAGAGGAGAGGGTCAGCTGATTGCCGTCAATAGCAGTAACCTTTTCAAGATTCACAATATATGAGCGGTGAGTCTGTTGAAAAACATCCTTCGGCAATGAATCATTGAGTTGTTTCAGAGTAGTATACACTACTTCCTTGCATGAGACTGTCTGAATGACAACATAGTTTTCCATGCTTTCAATGTAGAGAATATCCTTGAACAGAATCTTTTTTAATAGTTTGTTGCTCTTCACAAATATATAATCATTCTTTTCTTTTTGCTCCGTTTGTAACAAATCGTAGATTTTGTTGACAGATTTGATAAAACGATCGAAAGATACAGGTTTTAAAAGATAATCCACTACATTAAACTCATATCCTTTTAGGGCGTATTGTTCATAAGCTGATACAATAATAACTTTGGGCGGATTTGTTAGATTAGACAACAGTTCTATACCTGTCATTTCGGGCATTTCGATATCAAGAAACAGAAGGTCTATTTCTTGGGTCTTCAGTATTGTATTTAGTTGGACGGCATCTTCACACTCTCCGGTCAAGGTGAGGAAATCTACTTTTTCGATATACCCTCGCAAGCCTTTTCTTGCTATAGGTTCATCATCTGTAATGATACATTTTATTTTCATATCAATCAGTGTTTATGGTTAATTTAGCGATAAACATATGGTCTGTTTGTTTGAAGTCTAAGCTGTATTTTTCAGGATACAGAAGGTCAAGCCGGCGTTTTAAATTCTCAATGCCTATCCCTTTCTCTTTTTTGTTGGCAGTAGATGGGGAGGAGGATATTGAATTTTTTATCTCAGACTGAATCTGGTTTCCGTCAACTTTGATTTCCAGTTTTATTTTGTAATCTCCTCTTACGTATTTGAAAGCATTCTCGATCAGTGGCTGAAGTAATAAAGGATGTATTTTTTGCTCTTTTAGTTGCGGGTCGAAATATAAATCCAACATAAGCCTTTCGCTCATCCGCAATTGCTGAAAGGCAATATATGATCTCAGGTAATTTATTTCCTGTTCCATCGTCACTTCCTTTTCTATATCATAAAGCTGATATCGCAACAGGTCGGAGAGCTGCTCGATACTTTGTTTGGCTACTTTGTTATTCTCATCCACTTGAAAATAGATGGTATTTAAAGCATTGAACAGGAAATGCGGATGATATTGGGATTTCAGAAATTTAAGTTCGGTCTCCAGTTGGTCGACTTTTACTTTTTCTAATTGAAGGCTTTGCTCGATAAGACTCTTGAATAAAATTCTATTGCGTATCATTATATAATATAGAAACGCCAGGAGAGCTCCTGTCACATTGATCAATGCCGATTCGCCCCATTTGAAAGTCCCGGCCATCGTTATGCAAAACATAATGAATGTATGCATGATATTTAGGAAGACGAAGTTTATCAGAAACACCCATACGTATTCTTTCCAGTTTGCTTTCTTCTCATCTTTGCTTTTGTCGATAAAGAAGCGGGCTACCCGCTTAAAAATATAGTTTAAAAGATAGAAGTAAGCAACAGTGATGCCCAATGCCTGTAAACGTGCTTTTACGGCAAAAGTATCCAGTTCCCATATTCGCTCATTATAAGCGATATCTACAATAATAAATACGCACAAGGAAAGTGGCAGTATTATAAATAGGGTGTTAATCCATTCGTACTTTAAGTTCATTAGTTGCTATTTTAATCTTTGATACTACAAACCTATCCGTTTACTTTCTTCTATTCTGTTTTCATTCTGAGATTTCTTAATCTCTTTGCCTCGATTGAAACGATAACTGAGCGATATGCCTATCATTCTGCTGTCGTTTTTTTCCTGAGACGTGTAATACAGATAGTTAGTCTCCATACTTACATGGGGGCGGTTCGAATGAAATATATCATGTGCGTAAATATACAAACTAAATTTGTTATTGCACAGGTTTTTGCGGACTCCGAGAGATATTGTCCATAAAGGTTTCACTCTGGTCTGTCCTTCAATCATTTCTCCACTATAAAATCCGAGGGCTTCCGCATCCCAGCCGTATGGTAATGTAAATTGATTGCTGATATGTAGCATGGGTGTTGTCACTTCATTTTTTAGTGTTTTCCCAAGTGTTGCCCAACTGAATTTCTTATAAGTTAAAGATCCGTTTATATGGGATGTCCACCATTGGAATGGTTTTAGGTTATTCAAGCCGGCTCTTACTCCGAATGAGTTATTGCCTGATAAATTTTGCGGCATTAGTAAGACACGGTTATTATCTTCGACTAAAAAACTTAACGAGATAGGATCACTCCTGTGAGAGTAGAATACATTGAATGAATATCGTTTTTTGAGTAGCCATGAGATTTCTATATTATCTATTAGTTCTGGTCTTAATTCGGTATTTCCTTGTTCATATAAAAACTGGTCTCTGACCTCAACGAAAGGATTCATATTTCTGTAATTGGGGCGGACGATGCGACGGCTGTATGCCATAGACAAATTATGATTTTCGGAAAGCTGATATTGAACCATCAAAGTAGGGAAGAGGTGTACATAGCTTTGGTTGAATACCGAGTCCTGAACGGCTGAATTATAATTGCTTTTTGTATATGTACTTTCTAATCGTAAGCCTATTTCTGTTGAAAATCTGGCAGACCATTTAGCGTTTAGCTGAAGATACCCTGCGTAGATATTCTCATGATAAGCAAAACTACTGCTGAGATCACTGTCTTCTCTCCAATCACCGGCAATCAGGTTTTTGTATAAGGCATCACTGCTTATATGTACGAAAACCGATTTGAGCCCGGTGGTTATTCCGAACTTGTCAGAGATATCATAGCTCAAATTAGTTTGTCCGCTGTATATTTTAATGTCCCCATTGGTTATACCGGACAATGTGTCTCCTTTTACCGGATGAATACCTGTCTGAAAAAAGGATTTCAGCAGATGGTTATCCTCTTGATTAAAAAGCTGATAATCAAAAGAAGCATCCCATTTTCCTGTTTTCGCAAATTTGTATATCATGTTCGCTCCCCCTATGATATTGGTGTAGCTATAGTCCGGTGTGCTTAACGCTGTTAAGGTTGAGTCGCTTTGAGTCTTGTCGTTATTAAAAAAGTCAGATACAGTCACTTCTTGTTTGTTCCTATTGAGCCAGCTTGATGAGAAGTATGTTCCGATGGCTATCTTCTCCGACAAGTCATAATCGACCCCTGTTTTGATATAATGCCCTTTGTATTGCCGGTTTATATCACTATCAAAATCTTTTCTCAGTTCAAGAGGTTTTAAAGTCATCGGATCCAGGTAATGACCGGAAACCGATAGTTCTATAAAATCTTTTCCCCAATAATAAGAATAGTCGGCATACATATTCAATTTATTGTGGTGAAAGTTCAGAGTCAGGTTTTCATTCCCTTTAGTATGTTTTCCTTGTTCCAGACCGGAGGAAGCTGTAAGGCTTATACCTTGTTCTTTGATTTTCTTTTTTTGAATGTTAATGATGCCCGAACTGCCTGAAGCATCGTGTTTTGATGATGGCTGGGATATCAGTTCTATATTTTCAATAGAACTGGCAGGGATGGAGCGCAGGTAATTGATGAGGTTCTCTCCCGATAAATAGGTCACTTTATCATCCATTAAAACATTCGCCCCTGATTTGCCATTAAGAATAATTGTTCCGTCATTCTGAACGATTACTCCCGGTAGTTTTCTCAGTGCATCCAGTATATTACCGTCCGTACTCAATAGGGCAGATGATAAGTTGACTGTCATCTTTCCCGGTTCGGCCTTGATTGGAGGGCGCTTGCCGATTATATTTACAGTAGACAATATATAAGAATCTTCTTCCAGTGTAATGTCACCCAATTCCAGATTCATGCTTTCCTTGATCTGCAGGGGGATATTTGCTTTCTTATATCCGATCATTGACAAGGAAAGAAAGTAATTGCCCGATTTGACATTTATCATTTTAAATCGTCCGTCCAAGTCGGAGGTCGTCCCTGTTATATAGGTAGAGTCCATACCGTTTGATAACAATATTGTCGCGCCGACTATGGGTGAACTGTCGTTATTGGTTATTTTACCCGATATGACTGACTGTGCGGATATGCTGATTGTCTGAATCAGCAGCATAAGCAGGAAATAGATTTTAAGAGTCTTCATCATTTAAATAGTTTAATTGATTTCTGACCTCAAAATTACCCTGATGGTTTCGCGTACTCAAATTAATCTGATGAATGGAATGATTTACTTGATGAAACGAAAAGGCTTATCTGCTATACAGTATGATTATCAATCATCCGGTTGAGGACTGCTGCAAGAGTCTGAAAACGACGATGCTATTTGTTACTGCTTTTATGATCTCCTCCTGTATAATTTGATGAAAATTCCTAAGACAAACAGCATCATGAATAAAGTAATCCCGAATGCCCAGTAATTAATGACCCGTGACTCTGCGGTAAGTATATAATCACCAGCGAGAAGCCGGAAGCCGTCTATTTTCCAAATGACTACATTATCTTTCAGAACTTTGGCGTTAGAGGTGAGCAGTCTGCCCGGCAGTGTCAACTCAAATTGTATAGCATGATAGAAGACTTCGGCGATGTTGATTTTCTCTTCGCACAGGGCATCCATCATTTCTTTATTTGTTTTATAAAGGTCCGAAAAGTATTTCGTACTGCAAGCTTTATCAAACATACCGCAGACCTCCTCGATATCAGCGTCTCCCATACTGTCGCCTTTTTCTGACGAATGTTTCTTGTAGACAGAATCTTTCAATTCCTCCAGACACTGCAGGCAAGCGGTATCTCCTTGTAAAGAAGTGAAGTGGCGGATGACTTCCCAATTGATCTCATAGACATTGCGGTTATACCATTCTCCGAATTTAGCTTCGAGTTTATCCAGTTTATCATTCATTTCGATGCCGTTCATGCCTCTGAAGGCATCATCGTTTCCATGAAGCCAAATCATTTGCTCTTCCTTATTCAGATAATTGTCAAGAGGTACAGGACCTTTGTCCTGAAGTTCTTTGTAAGTGGCGGTATATATATAATAGGTATAGAACCATCTGAAACTCTTCTTTACCCGTTCCATAGGTATAGCCATGGCACTCAGATGCTCTTTACCTTTGTCAACAGTGAAGTATTCTCCATCTACTCCGGAGAGTTTTTGGCAGGCTTTTACATTCAGCTTTTCTTCTTCGCCCCAGAAGTTGAATTTAATTGTAGAGTCCAGATTTACTAATTGCCAGTTGGCATTCGGTTGAAACAGAAATGGATTATGTGTCTTATCTCCTGCGATGAAAGCGGAATCACCTTGTGCATAGATTTCTCTGTACATACTTCCGTCCCTTTCAACCCGTGAAGTCATCCGATAATAGGTGCTGCAAGAAGTCATGCTAAGTAACAGTAGCATGGTTATTAAGAAATAGTTGGTTTTCATATTCTGTCTATTTTAATCGTTTTTTTTTGATGACTTGTAAGATTTGCATCTTCCGGGATTTCCGGTGTTGCGTATATTGAGAGGATAGATAAGTGTTCTTTTCCAGCAGTCGCATTTCTTCCCAGTTGTCAGGTAATGGAATGCTGTTTGACCAGTTATCATATTCATTTTGCATTTCTGTCCGGTGAGGGACAGAAGTGAAGCAAGTGTCATTGATGAATAGCAGGAGTAATAATGAGGCGGCAATGCCGGATGCCCATGCTCCTATGAGAAACTTTCTCCGTTTCCTTTCCGGTGAGATCCCGGATATTCTGTTGAGGATGGTAGCGGTCAGTTCCTCCGGATTTTCCAATATCGGCTGGTTACTTTTGACTTCGGTCAGCCATTTTTCATACTGTTTATCTTCTTGTTTCATAAGTCGGGATCTATTTGATTCATTTTATTACGTATGTTCTTTCTGGCAAGGTACAAGGTACTTTTTATCTTTTCGGGCGATAATCCTGTGATAATCTGTACTTCTGCTACCTCCAACTCTTCGACATCCCGAAGCGTGAAAACGAGTTTCTGCTGGGGAGGCAGTTCGTTGGTATATCGCAATATCAGTTCTTTCAACTGCTTGTTGGAAAGAGATATCTCAATATGATCGTCAGAAGGAATATTTACCGAATCGGAAAAGGCGGATTCATTATCCAGCGGAGAATGGCGTAACGAACGCAAACGGTCGTAACAGGTGTTACAGGTGATTTTGTAAAGCCAGGTTGACAGGCGGTTTTCCTGATTGTACGTTTTCAGGGATAACCATACTTTTACAAATGTTTCTTGTGTTATGTCTCTGGCTTCCTCTTCATCACAAAGTAAACGGAAAGCTAGTCGGAATACCAGTGGCTGGAATTCTGAAACCAGTAGGGCGAAGGCCCTTTTGTCGTCCTGCTGACTTCGGCTGACCAGTTCCTGTATTTTTTCCTGATTCATCATTATTTATTCCTGTTTACTATATGATACGTAGCAAAATGCTTCAGGTCGTTTGTAAGTCATCAAATATATAAAAAAATCCCCGGACAACACATTGCCCGGGGGAAAGATATCTGAAAAGAGAATAAAGATTATTTGATTCTCTTATATCCGTATACAGCCAAGTCACCGAGTTCTTCTTCGATGCGGAGCAGTTGGTTATATTTAGCCATACGGTCCGAACGGCTTAATGAACCGGTCTTGATCTGTCCGCTATTCGTAGCTACTGCGATGTCTGCAATCGTTGCATCTTCCGTTTCGCCGGAGCGGTGGGAAGTGACAGTCGTATAGCCATGACGGTGAGCCATTTCGATAGCGTTCAGAGTTTCGGTCAGCGAACCGATTTGGTTTACTTTGATCAGGATAGAGTTTGCACATCCCTTCTCGATACCCATTGCGAGGAAGTCAACGTTCGTAACGAACAGGTCATCACCTACCAACTGGCAGCGGTCGCCGATACGTTCAGTCAGTTTCTTCCAGCCTTCCCAGTCGTTTTCGCTCATACCGTCTTCGATGGAGTCGATTGGGAATTTGTTGATCAGTTCTTCCAGGTAGTCGATCTGTTCTTCGGCGGTACGTTTCTTGCCTTTGGCACCTTCAAACTTGGTATAGTCGTAGATACCGTCATGGTAGAATTCGGAAGAAGCGCAGTCCATACCGATCATTACGTCTTTACCTGGTTCGTATCCGGCAGCTTTGATGGCTGCGATGATAGAGTTCAGAGCATCTTCCGTACCTTCGAGGTTAGGAGCGAAACCACCTTCGTCGCCTACGGCAGTGCTGAGGCCACGATCTTTCAGTACTTTCTTCAAAGCGTGGAATACTTCGGCGCCCATTCTCAAACCTTCTCTGAATGAGGGTGCACCTACCGGACGAATCATGAATTCCTGGAATGCGATAGGAGCGTCACTGTGTGAACCGCCATTGATGATATTCATCATCGGTACAGGCATTACGTATGTATTTGTTCCGCCGATATAGCGATAGAGAGGGAGATCAAGATAGCTGGCTGCTGCTTTGGCTACAGCGAGAGATACGCCAAGAATAGCGTTAGCACCTAGATTGGACTTGGTTTTAGTACCGTCGAGTGCCAACATTGCGTAGTCGATTCCTCTTTGGTTGAGAGAAGACATACCGATCAGTTTCGGAGCAATGATCTTGTTTACATTGTCCACCGCCTTTTGTACGCCTTTGCCACCGTAACGTTGCTTGTCACCATCACGAAGTTCGAGTGCTTCATGTTCACCTGTGGAAGCACCTGACGGAACAGACGCACGTCCCATGATACCTGATTCCAATACTACGTCAACTTCTACTGTGGGGTTACCTCTTGAATCGAGAATTTCTCGAGCTACAATTTTTTCTATTTTCATCGTTTCTATTGTTTTGAATAATATTTTTGCAAAAGTACGGACTTGACAGAGAGTGGAAAATCACTATAAATAGGTATTCTTTCGAATCATACTCCCTAGATGTCATTAGTCCGGTCTTATTAAATAACAATGTGACGATGCTTTTTGTTTGAATGCGGATGGATGAAATTGGTAGAATTCTAGTCTTCGATAATAACTCCCAACAGCGGAAGCAAGTCCATGGCCTGCAAGGAAGTAATGACAGCTCCTTTCAGGTCGCTGATATTAAGTGTTATTCCGCCGATGCGCGAAGTACGCAGGTCGATTCCACGGAGCGGAGCATGAGAAAAGTCAGCTTCTACCAAATCACAACTGTCGAAGGCGACGGAAGAGAAACGGCAGTCATTGAAACTTCCGTTCCGGAAATGGCAGTGCGAGAAGCGTACCTGATTCATTTTGCTCATCGCCAGATTGATGTAAGAGGCATTACAGTCATGCAATAAAACATGATTCATGGTCGTCTCTGAAAGGTTGGTTCCTAGTAATTTGCAGGCAATGAACTCTACCCGGTAAAGGGAGCTTTCTGCAAAAGATATATTGGACAGGTCGCAGTTCTCGAACCGTATATCTGCCAGCTGAGAAGAACGGAATTTACATTCGCTGAATGTCTGATTCCGGAAAGTGCAGTTCTTGAAACTCTTGTAAGACTTGCTGATTCCCTCTTCTCTTCCTTTGCTGAATATGAGATTTGAGACGGTTTCCTCTTTTTCGAGCAGTTCTTGCAAGGTGCTTGTACTGACTTCCTGTTCCTCCATCATGGGAGGAGCCACACGGACGGGCTTGGCTGCATTTCTTTTGATCATATGATGTAGATATGTTATGTTTATTGTTTTACAAGTGAATATCCCAAGTACAGCATAATGAATCCTACAAACAAGCTGAGGCCTACATAGAGTGAGAGGTAGAAGAAATTATCGTCTTTGATTAACTGAAAGTTCTCATTCATGAAGGTTGAAAAGGTGGTGAATCCTCCACAGAATCCTACGGTGAGAAACATTCTCAGATTGGGGTTCATCAGATTTCCCCGTTCGAAGAGTCCGTAAAACAGGCCGATGGCGAAACAACCGAGTACATTGACCAGAAGTGTTCCCAAAGGGAAGGAAGGTGTCAAGAAATTCTGAACGTAACGCGAGATGAGATAACGCAGAACGCCTCCGGTAAAACTTCCCATACCGATAAAGAGTAAAGTCTTGAGCATAAGCTGACAATTTAAGAGTTATACATTCAAATTGTAGGGATCATCAGCTCCGAAGGGCGGTTAAAGGCTAATCCCATAGCCGGTGCAAAGATAGAAAAAAGATAAAACTATTTGCAGAAGGCTTCAAAATCTTTTTCAAATTGTTTGAACCCTCCGGTGTAAACCTTATCTATCCGTTCGGAAACAATGGATGAGTCATCTTTGTTTTGAAAGGAGAGTACAAAATCACGTAATATCTGCCGGGGAACTTTCTCGATCCAGAAAGTGACGAGTGCATGAGAGAGGATATAGGCGTATTGTTCGTCGGTTCTTTGCTGCTTCATAAATTCCTTTTGGCGGCTGTTGATAAAGGTGAGCAGATCAATGTCCCCCAACATATATATAGTGCGGATTCTTCCTTTTTCGTAATCGGTAAACGTGTGCTGAAGTCCTTTTTTATTAACTTTACAATGCTCAAAATATTCGGCAAGTCCCTCGTTGAACCATATCGGAGGACGTCCTGCCGTGATTTGCAAGGTGAGGTGATGGCTCAGTTCGTGATAGATGACGCCCAGACCTTGTTGGTATTCTTTTTCTCTGCTTAATATGATGGCCTTTTGTAATCTGGATATATACATTCCGTTTGTACTTTTGGGAGGATGTATATTGAATTTGTTCAGATAGACCAGCGCATCTTCCCTTTTGTTGAATACAGTCAATTGAAGATTAAGCGTATCGGGAAGTCCGAATTGTGCATAAAATTCGACTTCATATTGGAGGGTCTGTTCAATCTTCCGGCGTTCTTTGTCCGTAAGCGGGTCGCCTTCATAAGAGATTCTTACAGTCTGCGCATGGAGCAGGTCGCAAAGGCAGATGAAACAGAGGATAAGATAAAATATACGCATATTGTTTCCCTTTATTTTGAGTATTTCTGCTTCTGAAATTTCTTTTTTTCACGTTTGCTCATTTCGAGCATAATCAGTTCATCATCTGTGGCAGATTTATAGGCTGTTTTCTCCTCCAGTTTTACATCCCCCTTGTCCGTGCGGAATACAGGAGTAAAGTGAGAATATGGATAACCTAAGAAGCCGTTTGCATCGAATTTATTGTTATCAAGAAAAAAATAAGAGATGGATACTCCGAGTACTCCGGCTATCCCAATGGGTTGCCCGGTCATGACTTCTTCACCCGTCTGGATGAAGTTTTGACGCATCATAAGGTAAGCGGCAAAGGTATGGTCGGGGTGGTATATCAACAATTGCTGTGGCAGCACTGTCGCACAGGCGACTCCTCTGCGGGTTGCATAGACGGTGTCTCCTTCCTGAATTTGGAATATCATAGTTTTGGCAGATTCCTGAGGAGCGATCTGCCATTGTGTTTCTTCGCCGGTCTTTACAGGAAGTGCATAAGGAGTACTGATCTGAAAGTCTTTGGGGAATTGACCGCGGAAGAACATATACCTGCTTGAAGTCTTGAAAGAATTGCTGGCATTGGAGCCTTTCTCTATTCTGAATACCGTGTTCTTTCCGGGGTTCAAATTGTATGAACGATCATTTTCGCGGAAAAGGTAGTAACTGCACAGGTCTCCGTTGTAATAGTTTAATTCTGTTCCTCCTTCCGGAGTTTGCTCCCATTTCGATTCAATAATGCGCGGAGGCATTTCCATTAATTTTCGCAGAGACTGTGCGGAGGCATAAACGGTAGATAATGTTGTAAGAAGTACCAATGTCGTATATCTGAAGTGCTGTGTCATAATAGTAATATTAGATTATGTGTTATAAAGTAAGATATTTTGCTTGCAAATTTATCAATTATATGCTAATATCATAGCATACTTTGAACTTTTTTGTCTCTGGTATTCAGATTAGATGTAAATTTTAGGATAATTCAATCCGAACCCATGCGGATATTGTATTTTGAACTATATTGTATTCCTTGTCATTGGGCGGTTGTTAGTGTTTTATCTGACTGTCTTTTCTATGATATCCTGCTTATATTTGTATCTTTTCTACCTTTCATCTTTATCGTTCCACTAGAGTGAACAGGTCTGTTCACTCTAGTGATGAGAACTCTTCACAAGAGTGATGAGATCTGTGCACTGGAGTGGAACGATGGTAATATCCCTTCAAAAATACAGTATTAATAGATGATATACATACCCACATACTATATGTTATATACAAAGTAGCGGTAGGTTCCATGTTCTGTAAGGCTTGCCATAGTACAATGGATTATCGGCTTTGAGACGAATGAGAGATAACTGAAATATGAATGAGAGGTAGTCAAAAAGAAAGCTATTTGATGAGGAAATGATGAGAGATAACTATTTAAAAAGTATCTCTCATTCTGTATTGTGCTGATTGTCTATATATTAGTTGTCATAGGATGAGAGTATGAGATTAAAATATTTTTTTTATTTCTGAAGAGAGGCGGGGAAATAAAGAAAAATCCCGTTTGTCGGATGTGAAAAGGTGCTATATTGCTCCATGTAAGCACTATATTTTTTCTGTTGAAGTACTTTGGTATATGCTTTATTGATAGGTATTTATCAGTGTTGAAACATTCGGAAACGCTATATTTTAATTATAATCCGAAGTGGCGCTTGCTATTCCTCACTACATTTGCCATATGATTATTAACTAATTCATTTATATCATGAAGAACATGAAAATATTAACTACGGCAGTACTCTGTCTGTTACTCTCTTTTTCTATGGGTGCAACGGCAATGGCAGAAAGTATCACTTCTCCTGACGGACAATTAAAACTGGATTTTTCGGTCAATGTTCAGGGAGAACCGGTATACGAACTTACTTATAAAGGAAAGGGAGTGATTAAACCATCAAAGTTGGGACTTGAGTTGAAGAATGATCCGGGACTGATGAATGGGTTTGCGTGCATCGATACAAAAACTTCCACCTTCGACGAAACTTGGGAGCCGGTGTGGGGAGAAGTGAAATCCATTCGCAATCATTATAATGAAATGGCTGTCACACTGAATCAGAAGGCGCAGGACCGGAATATGATCATCCGTTTCCGGCTTTACAATGACGGATTAGGTTTCCGCTATGAGTTCCCGCAGCAGAAGAATCTGAATTATTTTGTTATTAAGGAAGAACATTCGCAGTTTGCCATGACGGGTGACCATACTGCCTTTTGGATTCCGGGAGATTATGATACCCAGGAATATGATTACACAGAATCCAGACTAACAGAAATCCGTGGACTGATGAAAGGGGCTATTACCGACAATGCTTCTCAAACGTCTTTTTCACCAACAGGCGTGCAGACATCTCTGCAAATGAAAACAGCCGACGGTCTGTATATTAACCTGCACGAAGCCGCTTTGGTAGATTATTCCTGCATGCATCTCAATCTTGATGACAAAAAACTGATTTTTGAATCATGGCTGACACCGGATGCAATGGGAGATAAAGGTTATATGCAGACACCCTGTCAGTCTCCGTGGCGTACGGTGATTGTGAGCGATGATGCACGCGATATCCTTGCTTCCAAACTGACCTTGAATCTGAACGAACCATGTGCTTATCAAGATGTTTCTTGGATTAAACCGGTGAAGTATATCGGTGTGTGGTGGGAGATGATTACCGGAAAAAGCAGTTGGGCATATACAGATGATGTTTATTCCGTCAAACTCGGACAGACGGATTACTCAAAGACAAGCCCTAACGGACGTCACGCTGCCAACAATGACAAAGTAAAACGTTATATCGACTTTGCAGCGCAGCATGGTTTCGATCAGGTATTGGTAGAAGGCTGGAATGAAGGCTGGGAAGATTGGTTCGGCAAATCAAAAGATTATGTGTTTGATTTCGTCACTCCCTATCCGGATTTCGACGTGAAGATGCTAAACGCATATGCCAAAGAGAAAGGGGTGAAGCTGATGATGCATCATGAAACATCTGCCTCCGTGCGTAACTACGAACGCCATCTGGATACAGCCTACCAATTTATGGTTGACAACGGATATAATGCCGTGAAAAGTGGTTATGTTGGCAATATCATTCCTCGGGGCGAACATCACTATGGACAATGGATGAACAACCATTATCTATATGCCGTGACGAAAGCCGCCGATTATAAAATCTGTGTGAATGCGCACGAAGCTGTACGTCCTACTGGATTATGCCGTACTTATCCCAACCTGATCGGCAATGAATCGGCACGGGGGACGGAATATGAAGCTTTTGCCGGTAATAAACCTTTTCATACTACTTTGCTTCCATTCACTCGGCAGATCGGCGGCCCGATGGATTATACACCGGGTATCTTCGACACGAGAATTTCTTTTCTGGATGGGAAGCATAGCGTTGTACGTACTACTCTGGCGAAACAACTGGCTCTTTACGTAACAATGTACAGTCCTTTGCAGATGGCTGCCGATTTGCCGGAAAGTTATGAGCGTTATCCGGATGCTTTCCAGTTTATTAAAGATGTAGCCTTGGACTGGGATGACAGCAAATATCTGGAAGCCGAACCGGGGGATTATATTACAGTAGCCCGTAAAGCAAAAGGAACCAATCATTGGTTTGTTGGCGGTATTACAGACGAAAACTCCCGTATTGCCGCGTTTACTCTTGATTTTCTGGAACCGGATAAAGAGTATGTGGCTACCCTGTATGCCGACGGAAAAGAGGCTGACTACGAAAAGAATCCGACTTCCTATCAGATAAAGAAAGGGATCGTTACGAATAAAACAAAGATGTCCGTCAAGCTAGCACGCAGCGGTGGTTTTGCATTGAGTCTTATCGAAGCAGCTCCATCCGACCGGAAATCAATTAAGAAATGGAAATGAGACGCGACTAAAACGATTGTTCAATCTTCTTTGTATTTTTAATAAAATTTAGAAGTACTCCGCAAAGAAAATTAAAACTTTGCGGAGTGCTTTTTTTATCGGATGGATTCTTTTTTGTACTTTTGCGCCATCTTTTTTTAAACATTATCAATAAAGAGAACAACATGGGAGGTTTTTTCGGAACAGTCTCGAAATCGAGTTGCGTGACTGATTTATTCTATGGTACAGATTATAACTCACATCTGGGTACAAAGCGGGGCGGACTCGCGACTTATAGTCAGGAGAAAGGATTTATTCGCTCCATTCACAATCTGGAAAGTACATATTTCCGATCCAAGTTTGAAGGAGAGCTTGATAAATTTAAAGGCAATGCCGGCATAGGCATTATCAGCGACACAGATGCACAACCCATTATCATCAATTCCCACCTCGGCCGCTTCGCCATCGTCACAGTCGCTAAAATATCGAATATCCAGGAACTGGAAGAAGACCTTCTCAACCAAAATATGCACTTCGCCGAACTTAGTTCGAGCAACACCAATCAAACGGAACTCATCGCACTGCTTATCATACAAGGAAGAACCTTCACCGAAGGTATCGAGAACGTATTCAAACATATCAAGGGTTCTTGTTCTATGCTGATTCTGACAGAGGATGGCAGCATTATCGCGGCTCGTGACCAATGGGGACGTACTCCGGTGGTGATCGGCAAGAAAGATGGTGCGTATGCCGCTACCAGCGAGTCATCCAGTTTCCCGAATCTGGATTATGAAATCGAAAAGTATCTGGGACCGGGGGAAATAGTACGCATGTATCCCGATCATATCGAGCAGCTTCGCCAACCGAATGAAGGAATGCAGATTTGCTCTTTCCTTTGGGTGTATTATGGTTTCCCGACCTCTTGTTATGAGGGCAAAAATGTAGAAGAAGTCCGTTTCACCAGTGGAATGAAGATGGGACAGAAGGACGAATCGGAAGTGGATTGTGCTTGTGGTATCCCTGATTCGGGAGTAGGTATGGCGTTGGGATATGCGGAAGGTAAAGGAGTGCCTTATCATCGTGCCATTTCAAAATATACACCGACATGGCCTCGTAGCTTCACACCCAGCAATCAGGAAATGCGTTCGCTGGTTGCAAAGATGAAGCTAATTCCGAATCGTGCCATGCTTCAGGGAAAGCGTCTGCTGTTTTGTGATGATTCGATTGTGCGTGGAACACAGTTGCGTGATAATGTGAAGATTCTATATGATTATGGAGCGAAAGAGGTACATATGCGTATCGCTTGCCCTCCGTTGATCTATGCCTGTCCGTTTGTGGGTTTCTCGGCTTCTAAGAATGCTTTGGAGTTGATTACTCGTCGTATTATTAAAGAACTGGAAGGCGATGAGAATAAGAATCTGGAGAAATACGCCACTACGGGGTCTCCCGAATACGAGAAAATGGTTAGTATCATAGCCGAGCGTTTCGGACTGACTTCATTGAAATTCAACACGCTTGAGACTTTGATTGAAGCTATCGGGCTGCCGAAATGTAAAGTGTGTACGCATTGTTTTGATGGTAGCAGTCACTTTTAAGTAATATACTGAGAAAAAAGAGCCGTGAATTGTTTGTCAATTCACGGCTCTTTTTTTACCTTTACGGCACTATAAACTATCAAAATGTAAATTGCAAATCATTAAATCGTAAAATAGATATGACTTTAGTAGACAGATTTTTGAAGTATGTGAGCTTTGATACACAGTCGGATGAATCAACAGGGCTTACTCCCAGTACTCCGAAACAGATGGTATTCGCTGAATATCTGAAGACTGAACTGGAATCTTTGGGGTTGGAAGATATTACTTTGGATGAACATGGCTATCTTTTTGCCACGCTTCCTGCTAATATAGATAAAAAAGTACCCACTATCGGGTTTATCGCTCATATGGATACAAGTCCCGATATGACAGGAAAAGATGTAACTCCACGTATTGTAAAAGGCTACGATGGGACGGATATAGTGCTTTGTGCCGAAGAAAATATCATTCTTTCTCCTGCACAATTTCCGGAACTGCTCGATCATAAAGGAGAGGATTTGATTGTAACAAACGGCAAGACGCTGCTTGGTGCGGATGATAAAGCGGGAATTGCCGAGATCGTATCAGCAATCGTTTATCTGAAAGAACATCCCGAAATCAAACATGGAAAGATTCGTATCGGTTTCAATCCGGATGAGGAAATCGGTGAAGGTGCGCATAAGTTCGATGTCGGGAAGTTTGGCTGCGAATGGGCGTATACGATGGATGGTGGTGAAGTAGGGGAACTGGAGTTTGAAAATTTCAATGCTGCCGCTGCAAAGATTACTTTTAAAGGACGTAATGTACACCCCGGATATGCAAAGAATAAGATGATAAACTCGATTCGTGTCGCTAATCAGTTTATCGCAATGTTGCCATCGATGGAAACACCGGAGCAGACTGAAGGGTATGAAGGATTCTATCATCTGATCAGTATTCAGGGAGATGTGGAGCAAAGTACAGTGTCTTATATCATTCGCGACCATGACCGTGCCAAGTTTGAGAAACGCAAGGAAGAAATAAAACGTCTGGTTGCGGAGATCAACACCGAATATGGAGAAGGTACGGCGACACTAGAGTTACGTGACCAATACTATAATATGCGTGAGAAAATAGAACCGGTGATGCATATCATCGACACAGCTTTTGCAGCCATGGAGGCGGTAGGAGTGAAGCCGAATGTGAAGCCGATTCGTGGCGGTACGGATGGAGCGCAGCTATCATTCAAAGGTTTACCCTGCCCGAATATTTTTGCCGGCGGTCTTAATTTCCACGGACGTTATGAGTTTGTTCCTATTCAGAATATGGAGAAGGCAATGAACGTCATTGTGAAGATTGCCGAACTAGTAGCTTCTAAGTGATTACATTCCACGAATATCAATTTATTACTTAAAACTTAATACACAAAAAATGAAAACCACTCCGTTTACAGAGAAACACATTGCATTAGGTGCTAAAATGCACGAATTTGCAGGCTATAATATGCCTATCGAGTACTCTGGAATTATTGATGAACATTTGACTGTTTGTAATGCAGTCGGGGTATTTGATGTATCCCATATGGGAGAATTCTGGGTGAAAGGGCCGCAAGCGTTAGCCTTTCTTCAGAAGGTGACTTCCAATAATGTGGCGGCACTTGTTCCCGGTAAGATACAATATACCTGCTTCCCTAATGAAGAAGGGGGAATTGTAGATGACTTGCTGGTATATTGCTATGAGCCGGAAAAATATCTGCTGGTAGTGAATGCGGCCAATATAGAAAAGGATTGGGACTGGTGTGTTTCTCATAATACGGAGGGGGCGGAACTGGAGAATTCTTCCGATAATATGGCGCAGCTTGCTGTTCAGGGTCCGAAGGCTATTCTTGCTTTGCAGAAGTTGACGGATATCGATCTGTCGGCTATTCCTTATTATACATTTACCGTTGGCCGGTTTGCGGGAAAAGAGAATGTGATTATCTCCAATACCGGATACACCGGTGCCGGAGGTTTTGAACTTTATTTCTATCCGGATGCTGCCGAGGCGGTATGGAAAGCTGTATTTGAGGCGGGGGAAGAATTCGGTATCAAGCCGGTAGGGCTGGGTGCCCGTGATACGCTTCGTCTGGAAATGGGATTTTGCCTTTATGGCAATGATCTGGATGATAAGACTTCACCGATCGAAGCTGGATTGGGATGGATCACTAAGTTTGTGGAAGGTAAGGAGTTCATCAACCGTCCGATGTTGGAAAGGCAGAAGGCAGAAGGAACTACCCGTAAACTAGTTGGTTTTGAAATGATTGACCGAGGCATTCCTCGTCACGGCTATGAATTGGTGAATGTGGAAGGAGAAGGTATAGGAGTGGTGACTTCCGGTACAATGTCCCCCACCCGCAAGATTGGTATTGGCATGGGATATGTGAAACCGGAATATGCCAAGGCAGGTACGGAAATCTGTATTGATATGCGTGGACGTAAATTGAAGGCAATAGTGGTGAAACCACCTTTTAGAAAATAAAAAGATTTTTCCATTCTATAGGCATAAAAGGAGTATCCCTCCCTTTATGCCTATTATATATTGGCAATGTTTGTACTTGAGGGTAAGAATGAATTGACACATACGAAACAAGAAGGATAGAATATCTTTATCATAAATATATTTTGGATATTGGATAAAACTCTAAATGGATGTAAAAGTGGAAGGTGAAATCATTGTGGTAGTATAATTCTTTTTAATATTAACTTCTTTTCTTTCAATAGATTGCATACACTAAAGATAGTTTCTTATATTTGAAAATTTATTGTTCGTACACACAAAAAACTATTAACTATGAAGTCTATTCTATTTTTAGCAATTGTCTTATTATCTTTATCTTTTCAGAGTTGTAAAGATAATCTTAGTGTTCCAACGCCCGCAAGTCGCAACTACCAGCAAGATGCTGCGGTGTTAAATGAATTTATTGATATAAATAAAACTACGCATGAATATTATATCAATTCTAATAAACGCAATTCTGTATTATCGTATATAACCAACGCGGATGTAGAAGACTTAAATTCCGTCAATTCCCTTAATCTTAGTATCTTTAAAGAAAGCATTAATCAAGTAAATAGTTGGTCTGGACAGTTGGCGGCCTCTCATGGTGTAGACTATATTGTGATGATAACAGAAAATGAAATATACATTAGTCAGATAAAGGATGATTCGCCAATTGAATTGAAGAAAAAACAGTTTGATAATGGTAGATATTCTTCTACAGTAGCGTCACTGAACGTAACGGATTATAAGGAGAGTTATTATATAAATAAAAGTAATTATATCGAAACATCTATAGAATTAAATCCACAATCTTATAAGAATGCAGGTTGGGCATTCTACGTGACCTGCCGCATTAGAAATAATGACAGTAAGGAAACAGCAAGAGTGCTATTTTGTGGAATTGGTTATAATATCAATCCTTGTTTTGAATGGTCTGTAACTCAGGGAGATTATGCAGAATGGAATTTTGAAACGACGAGTTTAAATGCTCCCTGTATTGCAAACTTCAAATTCTTACGTTGATGAAAAGTAGGATTTTTGTATCACTCGTTTTTATCATGGCTTTTCTTATGACAGGCTGTGTGGAAAAGACCGGATATTATACAAAGGCGGAAGATGATATCATATCTCTGATATGTGATGTAACATGGGCTAGTCAAAAAACGGTCAATGATGCTGAAGAGACAATTCAAGGGCTGTATACGTTTAGAAAAGATGGTACGTGTACTCAAACTTCAATTGTAACTGATAAAAACGGAAAAGAACAACGACGTGATGTCAATATGAGGTGGGCTTTTTATGATCAGAGTTCCAGTACAATTTATTTTGGTTCGGATCATTATTGGGATATAGAAGAACTTACAACCAAGAAATTTGCCGTTTATGACCGATGGGGAGAATATGGGGAAATAAATATGTCTAGAGAGTATAAAGAGTTTACTCCTTTAGAATAGCTTGATAGTTTTCAAATATCTACGATAAATAATTCTCATATCCTTTTATCAAATTCAACGGAAAAATGAAGGTTATGGTTCGGGAATTAGTATCATAAAATGAAGTCGGTAGTTTATCTATTAAGGGATAGGCTATCGATTTTCTACATAATTAATGATGTTTTATATAAGTAATTAGATGTTTTGTGCGGGCTGTTTGTTGCTATTGGTTTAAAACATATCCGTGAATCTGTTGTTTATACGATAGATTTATTTTAATTTTGTCACCAAATACGATGAAACAATGTCTCAATTACCTACACTCATTGCCGATCTTGCGCTGATATTGATCTGTGCCGGCGTTATGACTTTGTTGTTTAAGAAGTTAAAGCAACCTTTGGTGTTGGGATATGTGGTTGCCGGTTTTCTGGCAAGTCCGCACATGCCTTATACACCATCAGTAATGGATACCGCCAACATTAAGACATGGGCGGATATTGGTGTTATCTTCTTGTTGTTTGCTCTTGGTCTGGAGTTCAGTTTTAAGAAAATCGTAAAAGTCGGAGGTTCTGCTATTATCGCTGCCTGCACCATTATCTTTTGTATGATATTGCTGGGGATAGGTGTCGGTATGGGATTCGGCTGGCATCGGATGGACAGCCTGTTTCTAGGTGGTATGATTGCGATGTCTTCTACCACTATTATTTATAAGGCGTTCGATGACTTGGGACTGAGGAAGAAGCAGTTCACCGGGCTTGTACTGAGTATTCTGATTTTGGAGGATATACTGGCTATTGTATTGATGGTAATGCTTTCTACGATGGCGGTAAGTCATAACTTTGAAGGTACCGAGATGCTGGAGAGTATTGGGAAACTGCTGTTCTTTCTTATTTTGTGGTTTGTAGTAGGTATCTATCTGATTCCGGAGTTTTTGAAGCGTTGCAGGAAACTGATGGGAGAGGAAACTCTGCTTATCGTATCATTGGCACTGTGTTTCGGTATGGTAGTGATGGCAGCCAATACAGGGTTCTCTGCTGCATTCGGTGCGTTTATCATGGGATCTATTCTGGCGGAAACGATCGAAGCGGAATCTATCGACCGGTTGGTGAAGCCGGTGAAAGATCTTTTTGGCGCAATTTTCTTTGTATCGGTGGGGATGATGGTCGATCCTGCTATGATTATTGAATATGCAATACCTATCATTGTGATTACGATAGCAGTTATTTTGGGGCAGGCTACCTTCGGAACATTCGGCGTGATTCTTTCCGGCAAACCTTTGAAGACGGCTATGCAGTGTGGTTTCAGTTTGACTCAGATTGGTGAATTTGCGTTTATTATAGCTTCATTGGGTGTATCTCTGCACGTGACGAGCGATTTCTTATATCCGATAGTGGTAGCAGTTTCTGTGATAACCACTTTCCTGACTCCTTATATGATTCGTCTGGCTGAACCGGCTTCTTCTTTTGTGGATGCTCATTTACCCGCTTCCTGGCGAAAGTTCTTAATGCGTTATTCTTCGGGCTCGCAAACAGCACTTAATCATGAGAATTTGTGGAAGAAGCTGTTGCTGGCAATGGTACGCATAACTGTGGTATATTCAATAGTCAGTATATCCATTATTGCACTGTCTTTCCGTTTTGTCGTCCCATTCTTTAAGGAGAACCTGCCTCATTTCTGGGCGTCATTATTGGGGGCTGTCTTTATTATCCTTTGCATTTCGCCTTTCCTGCGTGCTATCATGGTGAAGAAAAACCATTCGGTGGAATTTATGACCCTGTGGCATGATAACCGTGCCAATCGTGCACCATTGGTGTCTACTATTGTCATACGTATTATGATTGCGGCGTTATTTGTTATTTTTGTGATATCGGGATTGTTTAAGGCATCTATTGGATTGATTATTGGAGTAGCTGTGCTTGCAGTCCTGTTGATGGTATGGTCGCGTCGTTTGAAAAAGCAATCTATATTGATAGAACGGCGTTTCTTTCAAAATCTGCGTTCCAGAGAAGTGCGTGCGGAATATTTGGGAGAGAAGAAACCCGAATATGCCGGACGTCTGTTATCGCATGATCTGCATTTGGCGGATTTGGAGATTCCGGGGGAATCCACTTGGGCGGGAAAAACGTTGATGGAACTAAATTTGGGAAAGAAATATGGCATTCATATCGCTTCTATCCTGCGAGGGAAGAGAAGGATTAATATTCCCGGTGGCTCGGTGCGTCTTTTTCCTATGGACAAGATACAGGTAATAGGAACGGACGAACAATTGAATGTATTTAGCAGTGCCATGCAAAGTGGTGCGAAGATAGACTGGGAGATGTATGAGAAGGGAGAGATGACTTTGAAGCAGTTTATTATTGATGCAGACTCCGTTTTTCTGGGTAAAACAATCCGTGAATCGGGTATACGGGATAAGTATCATTGTATGATAGCCGGTGTGGAACGGGAAGATGGAACTCTGATGGTGCCGGATGTAAATGCACCGTTCGAAGAGGGAGATGTAGTGTGGGTTGTCGGTGAAAAAGAGAACGTGTACCAATTAGTCGATCAAAAAAACGAAAAAATACAGGTGAAATAAAAGCAGAACGACTATTTTTGCTTTGTCAAAACATAAAAATAAGAATATCATGAAGAGTGATCCAAAAGAATGTCTGTATTGCCAGAACAATGAAACTTTGCATAATCTGATGATTGAGATTGCGCAACTTAGTGTATCACGTGTGTTTTTGTTTAAAGAGCAAACTTATCGGGGGCGTTGCCTCGTTGCTTACAAGGATCACGTAAATGATTTGAACGAATTGAGCGATGAAGACCGTAATGCATTTATGGCTGATGTGGCACGTGTTACCCGTGCAATGCAGAAAGCTTTCCAGCCGGAAAAGATCAACTATGGTGCTTACTCAGATAAATTATCTCATCTGCATTTCCATCTGGCTCCGAAATATGTAGACGGACCTGATTATGGCGGTGTATTTCAGATGAATCCGGGAAAAGTTTATTTGACCGATGCTGAATATCAGGAACTAATTGATGCTGTGAAAGCAAATCTCTAACCAATAGTTGGTAAAATAGTGAACGGTGAATAAACTTGTAACTTCATGCTATAAGTTTATTCACCGTTCATTATTTACTTATCTTCGTCGAAATCAAAGTCGAAATCAAAATCATCCATAAATTCCGGAGCTGTGAATTCCTCCAGACTTCTGCGGTCTTTTTTGGTTGGACGTCCGGTTCCCCGTGCGCGATCAATGAATCCACTGATTTTACTCATTTCCAATAGTTCGTATTGGTCGGGAGTGGTAACGTTTTCCATTACATCGGGTACAAGTTTGGCACCTACTCGTTTTTCGATAGCTTGCAACACTTTGAATGAATAGGTGATAGGCGGTTTCTTAACTTGAACCACATCACCCGGCTTTATCATGCGAGATGCCTTTACGTATGCTCCGTTGATAGTGACACGGTTCATCTTGCAGGCTTCGGCGGCAATTGTGCGTGTCTTGAAAATACGAACAGCCCACATCCATTTATCTATTCTTGCTTCTGCCATATGTTGATAATTTATTAATTAACAGTGTACCATGTGTCATGGTGGAGTACTTACTGACCGTTTGCATATATACGCTGTGAAATAATCAATTGTAAATACTCCTATTTCTTATTGAACTGGTTCATGGTAATATCAATACCTGCCAGACAGAAACTTTTAATGATTTCTCCGGCAGTTTCCAGTCTTTCATCCATTGTCTTGCGATCTTCGTCAGTAAAGTGTCCGAGTACATAATCAATTTGTCCGCCTTTGGGGAAGTCATTTCCGATACCAAAGCGTAAACGGGCATAGTTTTGAGTTCCTAAAATGGCTGCTATGTGCTTCAGACCATTATGTCCGGCGTCACTTCCTTTTCCTTTCAGACGCAGAGTACCGAAGGGGAGAGCCAAATCATCTACTACTATTAACACATTTTCCAATGGGATGTTTTCTTTTTGCATCCAATAGCGAACAGCCAGTCCGCTCAGGTTCATGAAAGTTGACGGTTTGAGCAGGATTAACTGGCGTCCTTTGATCGAAAAACTAGTGGTAAATCCGTAGCGTCCGTCAATAAAGGGAGGAGCATTGTTGATTCTTGCCAATGCCTCTACTGTCATGAAACCAATATTGTGCCGGGTTTCATGATATTCGGGTCCAATGTTTCCTAGTCCGACAATTAGATATTTAATCATTGTTTTTTCGTAAAAAACAGTTCGTGAATATGAAAAGAGAAACGCAGATTAACGCAAACTAATGCAGACTGAACATCTGCTTTAATCTGCATTAATCTGCGTTTTGCTATATCTCTTTACAGGGATAATCTCAAATTACTTTCCAGCGGCTGCTGCTGCACCTCTTGCTGCACGAGTCAACTTAACAGCACATACAA
>ERZ1106961.101-NODE-101-length-59619-cov-11.836663_pt1 | contig 59619 bp, 71 predicted proteins | sample MGYA00403680_ERZ1106961 | MGnify/ENA primary metagenome ERZ1106961 (study PRJEB35170, sample SAMEA104062419) | human gut metagenome | biome: human gut; feature: human-associated habitat; material: faeces | place: Denmark | collected 2012-06-08 ... | reverse complement strand
TTAAGCCTCGTCACGCCGATGGTACTGCGTAACAGTGGGAGAGTAGGTAGCCGCCGTTTTTAGAGAAGCCCCTTGATTCAGCAACGAATCAAGGGGCTTTCTGTTTTGGGTACTTTGCAAAATTTCTGTTTTTTGATTTATCAATGGTACTTTGGTATTTATACCGCCCTTTTTAGCAGATCAAACCTCATAATAGTTTGTTCAATAGAGATGCTTTTTTTAACAAATTAAAATGATGTTCCCTAGAACAAAACACTTTAGAACTTGTTCTTATAGTAGAGACAAATTTTTATGCTTAAATGATGTGAACAATGATACTCGTGTACATTTTATTGCTACATTTGTCGCCGAATCTATAACGAACGATTTAAACAACTAAAAATACAATGAAACTTTCGCCGAAATTCATATTAGCTTTTGTGCTGCTGATGCTATCTTTTAGCATGGGTGGAAATGCTATGAATTTTTCGGCTTATGCTTCAAACTGTGAAGCTTCTTGTCAACTGTCAGAATCGTCTTCTGATGTTAATCGTAATTCTTCTGTAGATAATCAGTCAGTTAGTTATGATAACTCGCAGTCATTAACTATTTCTGATGTAGAATTAGGATTTAAATTAGTAACTGAATCAAACTCTAATAATTATCGCCTACGTAGAATCATTGAAATCAATGACTCCTTGAAAGACGTTATGCATAAGTTTCTCGTGTTAAGAGAGAATTCTTTAGTATTAGATCAAAGTAAATCTTTTTATTCGGATAAGGATCCACATTACTCCATTACGTGTAGCGATTACTATGTGTTCGCTCTAAGACATATCCTTATTTAGTTTATTTCCCCCTATTATCCGTTTTTTTTCGTACTCTGTATGAACTGTGTGACTTTTTCCTTTTAAAAGTTGCAGGGTCTGTAGCGCAGTGTGCCTAATCGAAATTTTTACTTCCTAAATAACTAAAATTAATTTCTTAACAAAAAACTTATTATGGAAACTACTAAAAAAACTCAAGTTGTAGGTATAAAAAATGCCGGTATCGTAATCATCTGCTGTTTAGTAATAGCTGTATGTATCTTCCAATTCCTATTAGGTAACCCGTCCAACTTTATGAACAATGACCCGAACAATCACCCGTTGAACATGTTGGGTACTATTTACAAAGGTGGTATCATCGTGCCTATTATCCAGACATTGTTGTTAACCGTACTTGCTTTGAGCATCGAACGTTATTTCGCTCTTCGTTCTGCTTTCGGTAAAGGTTCATTGTCTAAATTTGTAGCTAACATCAAAGACGCTTTAGCTGCCGGTGACATGAAGAAAGCACAGGAAATCTGTGACAAACAACGTGGATCTGTTGCTAACGTAGTAACTTCTACTTTGCGTAAGTATGAAGAAATGGAAAAGAACACATCTCTTCCTAAAGAACAGAAGCTGTTGGCTATCCAGAAAGAACTTGAAGAAGCTACTGCTTTGGAAATGCCGATGATGCAACAAAATCTTCCGATCATCGCTACCATCACCACTCTGGGTACATTGATGGGATTGCTCGGTACTGTAATCGGTATGATCCGTTCATTTGCTGCTTTGTCTGCTGGTGGTGGTGCTGACTCTATGGCTTTGTCACAAGGTATCTCTGAAGCTTTGATTAACACTGCTTTCGGTATTTTGACTGGTGCATTGGCTGTTATCTCTTACAACTATTACACTAACAAAATCGATAAATTGACTTACGGACTCGACGAAGTCGGATTCTCTATCGTGCAAACTTTTGCTGCTACTCACTAATTCTGCGAACCCTTATAAAATCTATTATTAATCATGGGTAGAGCGCAAATTAAAAAGAAAAGTACGTTCATAGATATGACCGCTATGAGTGACGTTACTGTATTGCTTCTGACTTTCTTTATGTTGACATCAACATTTGTGAAGAAGGAACCAGTGCAAGTTACCACTCCGGCTTCCGTATCGGAAATCAAGATTCCGGAGACTAATGTACTCCAGATTTTGGTTGATCCGGAAGGAAAAATATTTATGAGCCTCGACAAGCAGCAGGATATGCAGGCTGTCTTGGAGAGCATGGGTGAAGAGTATGGCATTAAGTTTACTCCGGAACAAGAGAAGAGATTTATGTTGTCTTCTACTTTTGGAGTGCCTATCAGAAGTATGCAGAAATATCTTGATCTCCCCGAAGATCAACGGGATAAGATCCTTAAGAATGAAGGTATTCCATGCGATAGTGTTGATAATCAGTTTAAATCGTGGGTACGTAATGCACGTACTGCTAACGCTGATCTACGTATTGCCATCAAGGCAGACGCTACGACTCCATACTCAGTGATAAAGAACGTTATGAACTCACTTCAGGATTTGCGGGAAAATCGGTACAATCTGATTACTTCTCTCAAAGCAGAATCTGAAAATTAAAAAGGAGGAAATACAATGAGTGCTGAAGTACAAGAGAGCGGCGGAAAAAGAGGAAAGAGCAAGCAAAAAAAGATAACTGTCCGGGTGGACTTTACACCGATGGTGGACATGAACATGTTGCTGATTACTTTCTTTATGCTTTGTACCACACTGAGCAAACCTCAGACGATGGAAATAAGCATGCCGAGTAATGACAAAGATATTACTGAAAACCAGAAGAGTATGGTGAAGGCTTCACAGGCAATTACACTATTGCTGGGGCCTGATAATAAACTCTATTATTATGAGGGAGAACCTAATTATAAGGACTATACCTCGTTGAAAGAAACTAGCTACGGTGCAAATGGACTGCGTGCCGTACTTCTTCAGAAAAATGCTGTTGCTGTCAATAAAGTAAGAGAATTGAAACAACAGAAATTGGATCTTAAGATAACGGATGACGAATTTAAGAAGCAGGTTTCCGAGATAAAGAGCGGAAAGGATACCCCGACCGTAATTATTAAAGCTACGGATGACGCTTCTTATATGAATCTGATTGACGCGCTGGACGAAATGCAGATATGTAATATTGGTAAATATGTGATAACAGACATTGCGGAAGCTGATGAATTCTTAATCAAGAATTTCGATGCGAAAGGTGGATTGTCACAGAACTTAGCCGATAATTGATGTAACACCCAAAAAAGAAAAGTAAAATGGCAAAATTAGATTTAGCTTCTTCGGAATGGTGTCAACTGATTTTTGAAGGCAAGAACCAGGCATACGGCGCATATAGAATGCGTGCCAATTCAACAAAACGACACAATGTCGCCATGTTGATTGTGGTAATCATAGCGGCAGTCGGATTTAGCATCCCTACACTGCTTAAGTTGGCAACTCCGGAGCAGAAAGAAGTGATGACAGAGGTGACTACCTTGTCGAAATTGGCAGAACCGGAAATCAAACAGGAAGAGATGAAACGGGTTGAGCCGGTGGCGCCTCCTCCCCCTGCACTGAAGAGTTCTATCAAGTTTACTGCTCCTGTCATCAAGAAAGATGAAGAGGTGCATGAAGATGATGAGATCAAGAGCCAGGAGGATTTGAATGCTACTAAAGTATCCATCTCTATTGCCGACGTAAAAGGTAACGACGAGGCGAATGGTAAAGATATTGCTGATCTTAAGCAGGTAGTGACACAGGCTGCACCGGAACCGGAAAAGGTTTTCGATATGGTAGAACAGATGCCGACTTTCCCTGGTGGTCAACAGGAATTGATGGCTTACTTGGGTAAGAACATCAAATATCCGACTATTGCACAGGAGAATGGAACACAAGGTCGCGTTATTATACAGTTCGTTGTTGAACGTGATGGTTCTATCACTGATGTGCGTGTGGCTCGTGGCGTAGACCCTTATCTGGATAAGGAAGCTGTGCGTGTGGTAAAAAGTATGCCGAAATGGCTCCCTGGTAAACAGAATGGAAAAGCGGTACGTGTGAAATTCACCGTTCCGGTAATGTTTAGATTACAATAAAAGATGATGAAGAGACAATTTAGGCTGATAGGACTCGTAGCGTTGGTGGTGTTGAGTGCTTGTAATTCAAAATCGAAAGGACCGACGGATACTTATTCTTCCGGTGTGGTAACTATCGCGGCGGATGAAAGTTTCGAACCTATCATACAAGAAGAGATAGAGGTGTTTGAAAACCTTTACCCTTTGGCCGGGATTGTTCCTCGCTACACAACTGAAGTGGAAGCGATAAATTTACTTCTGAAAGACAGTGTCCGGTTGGCTATTACAACCCGGACACTGACTAAGGAAGAAATGAATTCATTCCACAGCCGTAAATTTTTCCCTCGCGAGATAAAATTGGCAACGGATGGTCTGGCATTGATCGTGAATCGTGCTAATCCGGATTCTTTGTTGAGTGTACGTGATTTTCGCCGCATCCTCACCGGTGAGGTGAAAAACTGGAAAGAGGTAAATCCGGATTCCCGCTTGAAGGGGATTCAGGTGGTGTTCGATAATAAGAATTCCAGTACCGTACGTTTTGCAATGGACTCAATCTGTGGTGGGAAACCGTTGGCTGAAGGTAACGTCAGTGCCTTGAAAACCAACCAGCAGGTGATAGACTATGTAGTGAAGAATCCTGATGCCATGGGAGTTATTGGAGTAAACTGGCTGGGGAACCGCAGTGATACGACCAATCTTTCTTTTCGTGAAGAGATCAGAGTGATGGCAGTCAGTGCTGAAGATGTGGCAACTCCTGCGAACAGCTATAAGCCTTATCAGGCCTATCTGTTCTATGGTAATTATCCGCTGGCACGATCCATCTATGCATTACTGAACGATCCTCGCAGTGGGCTGCCCTGGGGATTTGCTTCTTTTATGACATCCGACAAGGGGCAGCGGATTATATTAAAATCCGGACTTGTTCCGGCTACACAGCCGGTGCGTATTGTCCACGTGAAAGACGAATAATAACTAAAATTAGAGACTATCATGAAACGAGTACAAATGTTTTTAGCTGGAGCGTTTATAGCAGTAGGGTCGCTCTGTGCGCAATCAACCGATGCCGAATGGCAGGCGGAAGTTGCCAAATTGAAAGGAACTATTCAGACGAATCCTGCACAGGCTGCTGAAGAAGCCGAGCATCTGATTAAAGGAAAGAATAAAAAGAATGTGGAACTTTTGGTAGCTATCGGAAATGCGTATCTGGATGCTGACAAACTTCCCGAAGCGCAAGAATATGCAACTCTTGCCAGAAAAGCGAATGGTAAATCGGCTCTTGCTTCTGTATTGGAAGGAAATATTGCCATGAAGCAGAAAAATGCGGGTCTCGCTTCTCAGAAATATGAAGAAGCGATTTATTTCGATCCGAAATGTACGGAAGCTTATCTGAAATATGCAGATGTTTATAAATCAGCCAATGCAAGTCTTGCTATTGAAAAGCTGAACCAATTGAAAGCCCTGGAACCGTCCAACACAGCCGTAGACAAAAAACTAGCCGAGATTTATTATTTAAAAAATGATTTTAGTAAAGCGGCAGAAGCTTATGCGAATTTTGCAATGGGGCCTACTGCTACGGAAGAAGATTTGGTGAAGTATGCGTTTGCTTTATTTTTGAACCATGATTTTGAGAAATCGCTCGAAGTGGCTAATATGGGATTGCAAAAGAATGCCCATCATGCTGCGTTCAACCGTTTGGCAATGTATAACTATACTGACTTGAAGCGTTTTGATGAAGCGATAAAGGCAGCGGACATCTTCTTCAATGAATGTGAAAAAGCCGATTATTCTTATTTGGATTATATGTATTATGGACACTTGCTGGAAAGTCTGAAAAAATATGATGATGCAGTAATACAATATGAGAAAGCGGTAAAGATGGATCCGACTAAGACGGATTTATATAAAAATATCTCTTCTGCTTACGAACAGAAGAATGATTATAAAAAAGCAATCAGTGCTTACCAGAAATATTATGCATCCCTTGATAAAGAAAAACAGACTCCGGACTTACAGTTTCAGGTTGGTAGACTTTATTACGGTGCTGGTATGCAACCTGATTCATTGACAATCACTGTTGAAGAACGCAAGCAGGCGTTGATGTCCGCCGATTCTGTTTTCCATGCAATTGCGGAAGCGGCACCGGACAGCTACTTGGGTAACTTCTGGAGAGCTCGTGCCAATTCAGCACTGGACCCTGAAACCACTCAAGGGCTTGCGAAACCTTTCTATGAGGAAGTGGCTGCTTTATTGGAAAGCAAAAACGATCCTCATTACAATTCAGCTTTGGTTGAATGTTACAGTTATCTTGGATATTACTATTTGTTAGCGATCGAGAATCCGGCATTGAAGGCCGAAGCAAAGGCTAATAAAGATAAATCCATAGAATACTGGAATAAAATTCTGGCTATAGACCCCGCTAATGCTACTGCTAAAAGGGCATTGGACGGCATCAAATAGTGAATAATTTTAGTTGTTTGTCGTGACAGGAGGAGTGGAGAGTGATCTTAGCTCCTCCTTTTTTTTGCACTTTTTTCTCCTTTTCTATTGGAATATTCAAAAGATTGTCTACATTTGCTGTGTACTATTACACTAATACACTAAGAAACATTGTTCATTAAACAGAAATGCTATGATTACAGTAGAAAATCTTTCATTTACTTATCGTAAATCGAAGCGTGCGGTATTACATGATTTTTCGCTTTCGTTCGAGTCCGGCAGGGTATATGGACTGTTGGGAAAGAATGGCGCGGGAAAGTCTACTCTTCTCTATCTGATGTCCGGGTTATTGACTCCTAAAAACGGCAAAGTGGTGTTTCACGATACAGATGTGCGCCGTCGGTTACCGGTTACTTTGCAGGATATGTTTTTAGTTCCCGAAGAGTTTGAATTACCTTCAGTCTCTCTGGTTAGCTATGTGGAGTTGAACAGTCCTTTTTATCCCCGTTTCAGCAAGGAGGAGATGATTAAATATCTCCATTATTTTGAAATGGATATAGATATTGATCTCGGATCACTTTCTATGGGACAGAAAAAGAAAGTATTCATGAGCTTTGCGCTTGCTACAAACACTTCTCTTTTGTTGATGGACGAGCCGACCAACGGACTGGATATTCCCGGTAAAAGTCAGTTCCGTAAGTTTATAGCATCGGGCATGTCGGATGATAAGACGATTGTAATTTCTACGCATCAGGTTCGTGACATCGATAAGGTGCTCGACCATGTATTGATTATGGATGATAGCCGTGTGTTGCTGGATGAATCTACAAGTAATATCTGCGACAAACTCTTCTTTGTGGAGAGTGACAATCGGGAACTGGCGAAAAATGCTCTTTTCGCAATTCCTACTATCCAGGGGAATTACCTGATACTTCCTAACGAAGAACAGGAAGAATCGGAATTAAACTTGGAACTTCTTTTTAATGCTACGTTGGCTGCTCCTGAAGAGATAGCCCGATTGTTTCACACTCAAAAATAAAAGACGATGATAAAAGATACTTTTTTCAGTTTGCCTCGTTTTATGAATCTTTGCCGTAAGGAGATGGTAGAGAATTGGAGATCGAATGTGCTTCGTATGGTGTTGATGTATGGAGTGATGGCAGTGGTAATGGTTTGGAACGGATATTTTGAGTATAGATATTGGCATTCAGGTCAGATCGAAGATCCTGCATGGACATTCTTGTTAGTCGTTTTTATCTGGTCTTTGTGGGGATTTGGTTGTTTGAGCGCTTCGTTTACAATGGAAAAGATGAAAACGAAAACGAGCCGTACTTCCATGTTAATGGTTCCGGCAACTCCTTTCGAGAAGTTTTTCTCCCGGTGGTTTGTTTTTACGGTTGTGTTCCTGGTCATTTTCCTGATTTCTTATAAACTGGCGGATTATACACGTTTTATTATCTATTCTTTGGCTTATCCGGAGGAGAAGGACTTTATCATTCCTGTCGACTTGTCGCATCTGGTTGGAGAAAGAAAGACTTATTATACATTATGTCGGACCGGGTTACAATTTGGAGCCCTGTTATCAGCCTATTTCTTTGTGCAATCCTTATTCGTATTAGGTAGTTCTATTTGGCCTAAAAATTCGTTCCTGAAAACATTTGCATCGGGAACGGTTATTGCTATCGTATATTTCTTACTTGCTGTTTTTATGAGCAAAATGTTCTTGGAGAATGGCAACTATTATTCGGAAAATGTGTTCACTGGAATGTCGGAAGATACGGCTATGAGTATTATGATTGTTGTTGGCATATTCTTTACATTGATGAACTGGACATTGGCCTATTTCCGCTTTAAGGAATCTGAAATTGTTAATAGAATGTAATACCTTAGCCTATGAATTTTAAAGAAAGTAAAGCTATTTATTTACAAATTGCAGATAGGATCTGTGATGAGATATTGCTGGGGCAGTATCCGGAAGAGGAGCGGATTCCTTCTGTCAGGGAGTATGCTGCCATTGTGGAGGTGAATGCGAATACGGTGATGCGTTCCTTTGATTATCTTCAGGTACAGAATATTATCTATAATAAACGGGGCATTGGATATTTTGTGGCTTCGGGAGCAAAAGAGCTGATTCATTCTCTTCGTAAAAATACTTTTCTGAAGGAAGAACTGGACTATTTCTTTCGTCAGCTGTATACGCTTGATATACCGATAAAAGAAATAGAGACAATGTATCATGAGTTTATAAAAAAGCAGAAATAAAAAAAGACGGAATATTATGAAACGTACTACGTATATATTTATGGGCCTTCTCGTTTCCGGGTTGCTTATAATTGTGGCAACTGTTATTTTCATATCTATGTCGGGGAAACCCTATCGGGAAGATGGAATCTTTGTAGGTGATGAGCAGACCCAAATGGAGTTGAATGGCATACATGTGATTAATGTTTTCACAAGTCAGGACGGAGTTCCTGAGACGAAACGCGTGTTTGTAAGTGGTGAAATGGACATATCTTCTTCTGATGCGTCATCGGGAAAAGAAGAAATTTCGTATCCGAAAGGGAAGTTTTTGAAGGTTACTCAAAAAAATGATACCTTATTGATGGAGTTAGATTTGAATGTGAATAACATTCCTGAAAAGCTTCAGCACAAAGATCACATTTTTATGTATGGGCTTCATGTGAATCTGGTGGTGGATTCGCTGACTACTATAATTGCTAACACGGAAAGTGTGAAATTGAATTTGAAGGATGTGCAAACGGATTCATTATTTGTCCGTGGCAACCGTTATGACATGTCTCTTGATTCTTGCCGGCTTCGTTCGTTGGATATTCAGGGAAATGGATTGTCGTTTCATGCAAAAAATAGTAAGATTGAGAATTTCTATCTGAACTTGGACGGTGTATGGAACTGGACCTTTGAGAATACGGAACTGGGAACGGAATATCTAAGTGGTAGCAATCATCATTCTAACGATTTGCAAAAAGGAGAATGTAAGCGGGTAGTGTGGACACCTCTGAAGAAAGATGCACGGTTACAGGTGAATGTAAGGGAAAAGGCGGAGATTACGATAACGCCCGAATAAGTGGCAATAGGTATGAAGATATAAAATATAATACGAATTACTAGACAGTAGCTAAACTAAAAAGGAGCAATAACGGCTTTTAAAGTGCCTTCTAAAAGTGAGATAAATTTTTTTTGGGGCATCTTTATTCCATTGTTGCTCCTTTTAATATTGAGAGTTATATCGTCAAATTACAATGCTTTTGTCAGAGTGAAACAATCGATATCCGGTGCCCAGTTGTAACTATTACCCATGCGAATGGTGTTATATCCTGCTTTTAGTTCAACGGGAACTGTGATTTCGTTATGGTTATTATCCTCTCCCAAAGAATCTATTTTGGTAATAATGCCGTTGACATCCAGTTCTATTTGGCGTCCTTTACCGTATGAGTAATGGATAGTCATGTTGTAGCGTCCGCCATCTTCGCTATACACTTCCTTCCATTCGGCATAATTCTCCGGTTGTCCACCCAGGAAACCTACTTTCATTTTGCCGGAAGCTTCTTTGTCATTGGCATAAAGAATACCTTTAGGATTTTTACCTAGGTCGTTGAAAAGAGGCAAGTAAGCCCATTCTGCTTCGTACAGAGTCGGTTCCAGACGGGTTTCGCCTTCCATACGGAGGAACATGGCACTGTGTGCCGGAAGCGTTTGTTCGAATGTGCCGGAGAAGCTGCCTAAATCGTTATGTTTTACGAGATCACGTACTTTTACGTTTCCTCCAAATTCCAATGAAGAGAACGGGACGGAGAAACTGCATACGGTATCGGAAGGATTGTAGAGAGCCACAGCACGTACGTTTCCACGTTTCTGCTCAATATCTTTCACAAGTACATAACCTTCATTTTCATGTTGCGCTACGTATGCCTGCAAACCTAGCGGGTCTTGGTTGAGGGCAATCAATTCTTTGTTTTTCAGCAGTTCGAGAGAAGACTCCGGTATGTTTTCCAGGTTACATCCGATAAGCAAAGGAGAGCTCATGATACACCATAAACCGAAATGAGCTTCTTCTTCTGTCGGGGTAAGACCTTGTCCGCCCACTTTGCTGTCGTTACGGAATCCGATAACCATCATATCCATGTCATTGTAATGTCCGTTGCCGGCATAGGCAGACAGGTAAAGATTCTTGCCGACTACATATCTTAATGAGCCCCAATGTGCGTTAATATCACCGCTGATACGCCAGGAGGTTGCTGCGTTTTTAGCCCAAGTGCCCGGGAAGGCCCATCGGCAGATATTGATGGAAACATCTTTGTTCACTTTGTCTATACTGTTCCGGATTGAAGTGTAGCGTTCCTTTTCATTAAGTCCCAGCGCATCTCCTCCGCAATAGTCAATTTTGATAAAGTCGAAACCCCAGTCGCCAAAGTATAATTGGGCGTCTTGTGGTTCATGCCCGTAGATACCAGCTCCTATACCTGCAGTGTCATTGTCCCACATGGAACCGCACGTACTATTACCCGCATCGGTATAAAGGCCGGCTTTCATTCCCAGGCTGTGAATATGATCCGCCACCGGTTTCATGCCGTTCGGAAACCGTTTTTCATTTGCAAGCATTATTCCGTTGTCGTCACGTTTTCCGAAATAGCCATCATCAACATTGACATAATGATATCCGACATCTTTCAAGCCTTTTTCCACCATTAGGTCAGCCTGGTGTTTGATAATGTCTTCACTGATGTCTACACGAAACGCATTCCATGAACTCCATCCCATGATAGGAGGATTGACTGCCTTTTCATTTTCCGAAAGAGTGGTTTGAGTCTTTGTACAACTGATGCACATAAAAGAAGCTACTGCTACTGTAAAGAGATAAATCCTGTTTCTCATGATATAATAGGTTGGTGTTTTTTTTGCATAGCCGTCCCGATTTCGTCCCGGCGACTAAATAAAATTAAAGGGTAACTTACTGTAATCCAGAAAGCTACCCTTTATCTTGTCGGAATGAGGCGAATTATCGCGCAATTATTCTCTCGCAAGGGTAACTGATTATTAAATAGTTATAGTCCTTAAAATCCCACGGTTAGAACTTGCTCGTCCCGATTTCGTCCCGGATAATGGGCTTTCATTCTTACTATTATTTTTCATAATGTTCATCAAAATTATTGCATTGTTAATTAGTATTTTGAAACTATATATGTTATTCCTCCAAATCCGATCCGCTTGCATCTGCACATTCGGCATTGTCTCCCTGAAGGACATGCATTTTTTTCCTTTCAGATTGTAACTCCTCAATAAGACGTTGCTGCGAGCAGATTGTTTCTGCTTGCTGTTTTATGATATCATACATATCTTGTGGGATGAAGACTCCATTTGGCAGAGTGTTACTAGGAGGTTGTATCTCTTTTGTTTTTTCTCCTCTTCCAGTTAGAAGCCACTCTGTATTAAGTTCAGGGAATGTTAGAGTAATGCTCTGTAGCTTTTCTGGGCTTATAGATTTTCTTATGTTATTCACATATCCATTTGATAGACCTACCTGGGATTCAAACCTGCTTTGGCTTAAACCTTTATATTTGATGAAATCTATAAGTCTCTCTTTTACAGTCATATAGCGTTTAATGGCTAAATTATTTTTAATTATACAGATAAATGCTCTGTAAATTGCTTGTATTTTACAGATAAATGCTCTATGTTTGCATCGTGTTATAAAAACGACACCACGAAGTTAATAAAACATCTTGTAATAACATTAGTATAAATTAAAATTTTATCAATTATGGTATTTAGTAAGTACATGCAAAGTCTTCCGAATCAGCAAACTGATACAATAAAACAGATTGCTGATTTGACAAGCTCAACTACTACATCTGTGTACCGATGGATAGCAGGTAAAGCTCGTCCACCTTTAGTTAAGCAGAAATTGATTGCCGAGTTTCTTGGATTTAAACTTGATGAACTTTTTCCACCTGAAGAGAAAGGAGGTGAAGCATGATCTTATGTAATATTGAGTTTTATTCTACTCCTGATGGTGAAGTCATGGTAAAGGAATGTAATCAAGCTGTTCGTAAATTGGAAGAATCGGATCGTGATTTGATTTTATCTTTCTTTATTGCTATCAGAGATAGGTATCCGGTTGCTTTTAAAAGATTGAGTGAGCTTTATTCTAAGAGCGAAAAGAATCGTCTGCATTTTGAATATAAAATAGTCCATCGATTTGCTCGGTGTAATTTTGGTGAGTATGATCAACAGAATTATGATATTGATCGGAATGGATATTTTCAGTTTGAAGAAGTGCGTTGCCCTCTCCGGGGAGAATGTCAGGATGAGGGAGTTATTTGTAAACCTTTGTTAGATTCAAACTTATCCGCCCGAGAGCTTGAAATCTTAGCCTTAATTGCTGAAGGGTTACAAGCTACTGATATAGCGAATGAATTATCTATCTCAACAGCTACAGTAAATCGGCATCGGGAAAATATAAAGGCTAAGTTGTGTTTAAAAACACTTGGACAGATGGTGAATTATTATTTGACTAACATAAAAAATAAATAATTATGAAAACTAAACGATTGCTAAACCCCAAACTTCTTACCGGTATCGTGGAAAAAGTGCATGAAGATAATCTCCCAGTAGAGATTTGTGTAGGTGAAAATAAGGGTGGGCTGGTTGATGTACTATTTGTGTATCCGGATACGTTTCAGGATAAATTTGAACCTCTAATGGATGGTGTGTTTAATGAGGTATTTAGCCCATTGGAAGGAGGTTTTGAACTATGAATACTTCATGCTTTACCAATAACTTGCTTGCCATACAAGAAAAGTTATATCAATTTGCTTATCGATTGACCACTAATGCTGATGCAGCTCGTGATTTGCTTCAGGAAACCTCTCTTGCGATATTGGATAACGAGGAGTTATTTACTCCTAATACCAATTTCTCTGCTTGGTGCCATACAATTATGCGTAACTTATTTGCAAATCAATATAGAAGGACGATGCGTGAAAGAGTCTATTGTGATACTGTGTCTAATCCTATGTTACGATCTTATGATTCAGCAGTAGATAGTTCTTCTGATACGTCCGAAATACTGCAAGTTTTGGAACTGCTACCCAGTATCCAAAAAGAATCCTTCATCTTGCATCTTTCCGGTTTTAAATATCGTGAAATTGCAGAAAAATTGAATTTGCCCATAGGAACTGTAAAAAGTCGTATTTTTCAATCTAAACAGCAACTCAAGCTACAATTACAGGATTTTGTATAAATCCAATGAAATAAGGAACATTATGGAAATAATCAAACTAACGAAGAAAGAAGAGGAATGGATTAAGGAGCTGAAGAAGTTAATCCGAAAGAAACCTAAGAATCTGATTCTCTTTGCTGATGGAAATTTAAATATCTTGAAACTTGATAAGGATGATAATGATGGAGTGGGCGAAAATGGAAGAATGAAAAGTGATAGAATAGTAGAAATTATTCTTAACGCCTGTGATGGAGGTGTATTTTAATTAGAGTAAAACAAGAAAGAAATGAACTATTTCACCACAGAGGACACGGAGGTTATAATTATCTCTGAATTAGAACTTTGAAACCTCTGCGTCCTCCGTGTCCTCTGTGGTGAAAAGAATCAAAACTGTACTGATATGAGCAAAAAGAAGAAACTAATCGCTAAAGAATCACTTCGTTTCAAAAGCGCGGAAGAGTTGGTAAAGTCGCTTGAAGAGTATTCAGGATTTAGCATCGAACCGGAGGATGTAAACACTCGCCAAAAGTTATTGGATAAAATCAGCGAAATACAAGACAGTTTATCTAATGAAGTTACAGATAACTGTTCCCAATATTATTATGAGGCAGAAAAGTTGATGCCTGATGCAGAAGATTAACTAATAACAGAATATAGAAATGAAAGCAATAACAATAAAGCAACCGTGGGCCTCATTGATCGTTCATGGTATCAAAGATATTGAGAACCGGAGTTGGCGAACAAATTTCCGTGGACGTGTACTTATACATTCAAGCGCAAAGGGTGATATTGCCAAGTTTGGCTGCTTACAGCCAAATCAAAGACTAAAGGTTCTTAATACGCCTATGAGCCGTATAGGTTTCAACGATCTTCCTTTTGGCTCCATCATCGGTAGTGTGGAGATTGTAGACTGCGTGCAAAACCATCCCTCAATATGGGCGGATAAAGGTGTTTATCACTGGGTACTCGCTAGTCCCATTCTCTTTGAAAAGCCAATTGAGAACGTGAAAGGTAAGCTATCCTTTTGGGATTATTCCGGTTGCAACGAAGTAAAGATTGAGTGTCCGGAATGTGGCAGTATTGAGATGGCCGTCGAAGATAACACAACAGTTCCATTTAATACATTCATCCACAGTTGCAATAAGTGCGGGTATGTGATAATGGAGAGTGAGTGGAATAAGATTAACGAATAACTAAAACTAAGATAGATATGAAGAAATATCGCGTAATGATCGAACTGGATACTTTTGAAACTACAGTATCTGCTATAAACAAGGCTGAAGCCAAGAAAAAGGCTATTGATAAACTTCGGAAGAAGGATATATCAACTATGATCCGAAGAGGATGGCCCAATAATAAAAAAGAAATTGGTATTGATGAAGAATAGTTCAAAAAAAAATAATAGGAGGCAATTATGATAGTGACAGAACTGATAGAACAGTTGAAAAACTGTAATCCGGAAGCGGAAGTATATGTCTACACAGGTGATGTTAATCTGATGGTTATTGATGAAGTGGAGCAAGAAGCTCCGGCAATGGTAGTAATTTCATAACAAGAAATATGGAACAATACACTTACACTTTCGACGACGAATTAGAATCAGATCAATTCAAAAATCTGCTTGATGCACAGGGGGTAAGTTATCAATTGAATAATTACACTTTGTTTGGAGGTTCATTTACCGATATAACGATAGATGCACAAATTAAACCTGCCGTAGATACACTCTACTTAGAGGTAAATAAGTATAAAATTAGGATTAACCCTTTAAAATGATACAGCCAAAGCATTGCAATTATCACAACCGGTCCGGCCCCGCACAGCGAGAAAGGACTACATTAATCACTTCCGTCAGGAGAAGCCATTAGAAGGAGTATTTCTCACCGACTTCATCCGGGATGTATTAGAAAAGCGCAGCAGGCGCAAGTCTGAACACTATGCAGCCGTTTATGACGCGATAATAAAGCACATTGATAACTTTTCATTGGAGTTTGATTGTGACATATTCACCAACTCGGTAACGGCTGAATTTCTTGATGATTTCATAGTCTATCTTGAAGATTGCGGGTTACGACATAATACCATTGTAGGATATATTCTAAAAATACAGACTCTTATTCGTAGAGCTTCGCAATACAATTATGCAGTAGATGTTACCTATGATGAAATTGATTTGAAATGTGAGCCTACAAATGCGGTCTTTCTTTCAATGAATGAGATTACCCGTATCTACTATTACAAGTTTGTAGGGCAGGATAAGCGGAAAGCAAAGGAGAGAATTAGAGACATGTTTGTATTGGGATGCCTTACTGCTTTGCGTTATTCCGACTATTCAAGGTTGACAAGTCAAAACTTTATAAATAACTATATTATGATCCGAACAAAGAAAACCAATGTGGATGTCAAGGTCCCGGCACATGATTATGTAAAAGAGATATTCGCAAAGTATAGTGGTCAGGTTCCTTGCGGTTTGTGTATTCAGTACTTCAATAAATACTTGAAGGTTATAATGAAAGAAATTGGCCTAAATGACCTAGTTACTTACTCATTCACCAAAGGCGGGAAGCTGTTTACTGTTACTCGTGAAAAATGGGAGTTGATAAGTAGTCACACAGCAAGAAGGAGTGCTGCAACCAACATGTATTTGACGGGACGTATGAAAACGTTTGAGATAATGAAATTAACAGGACATCGCAGTGAGCAAAATTTCTTCCGATATATCCGGTTAAGCGGTGATGATACTGCACGGTCAATTAGTGGTGATAATTTTTTTAGAAAATGAAATTATATATGAAAAGTTTAAATATGAGCAGAAGGAAACAAATAGATGACCGTAAGCGGCTTCTTATACGGTATCGTATAGATGAAAAAGGACTTGTGTGTTTTATTGATCCATGCTGTGACGACATTCCGGTAGCTCTTTTAGGAAAGATTCTGGAAGCTATTTCTAATGTAGAAAAAGAATGGAATTGTAGAGTTGCTAATGATATCAATTCTTTTCCCCCCGATATAACATATGATGATCCAATATTTAAATAAATTATAGTTATGTATTCAAAGGATATTTTCGAGCAGACCATGATTTCATGTGGATATGCAATTGATAAGATAATGCTATATGATGACTCACAGAAAGTCCGTAAAGTAGAAGGAAGAGTTAAGATCCCTAAGAAGGTGAGCATATTCGGGAACCGACAAACGATAATTGAAGAGAAGAAGTTCCGATGGGATGTTGTTGGCCGATGCTTTTCTTTGCGATCTAACACCCGGCAAAGAAGATACGATCTTCCTTTACAGACAATTGTGGAGTTTAATAAGCTGAAGGAAACAGAAAAAGAAATGCTGTAGTTATGAGAGAGAGTTTAGAAAAATACAAAATTGTAAATTGGATTTGGGTATATCAATATTTGTCTCTTCTAAGTCCGGAAGAATTCTTCAAATTTGAAGCTCTTGTGAATACATCACTTGATAAGTTGGGGATCAACAGGTATTATGATGTATTGGAGGTGCCGTCGGATAATCAGGAGTTATTTATAAAATTCTGCTGTCTTTATATATACAGGCATCCGGAATATGAGTTTAATGAAGATTTTACCCAAGTATGGAGGAAAGAATCGTATGAACAACGGAAAATGGAAGCAAGAGGAAGAAAATTATGTGCGGGAAAACGCAGGTAAGAAAACATTGGAAGAAATGGCCGAATACGTTGGTCGATCACCGCTGGCTGTTCAGTTATTTATGCATCGTAAGAAGATCGTTATCGGCCAGACGGTGAAGCGGAACTTAGTACAAGAGATGTTGCGTCTCAAGTTCCGACATCCGGAGAATTTTTCCCCAACGAGGGAATTTTATTGCGAAGTAAACATTAATCAGATGCGGTTTTGGGACATTTATTATGGCCGCAAGCAGATTACACAACAAGAATACGTTGCGCTATCCAAATATTTTGGACTTACACTCCAAGAGGCATTTGAGGCTAGGCAATTAAGTATGTTTAATGAAGAATAATTATGGTAAGTAAAGAAGAAATTGACCGGATAAAATCAGCACTGAACATCGTTGATGTCATTTCGGAGTTTGTTTCCTTAAGAAGAAGTGGCTCAAATTTCGTTGGTGTTTGCCCATTTCACAATGACAGTCATCCTTCAATGTTCGTTAGTCCAAATAGGCAAACTTATAAATGCTTCGTCTGCGATCATAAGGGTGATGTTATTAATTTTATCCAGGAACATGAGAATATGTCGTTTGCTGAAGCCGTTGAATGGTGTGCGAAGAAAGCAGGAATTGAATTGGAACATCGGGAGCTTACCGACGAGGAGGTGCGTAAAGCGAAAGATTTTGAAGCGATGCGGATCGCACTGAAAGGAGCGGTCATTTTTTTTCAAAAACATCTGCCGGAGGCGCAAAACTATCTCGATAAACGTGGATTTCGGTTGACGGATAAGGTTATAAAAGATTTTGCTATCGGCTATGCTCCTGAAGGTAATTTAGCTGTTCAAGAAATGTTGAAAGCGGGCTATTCCGAGGAAGTGCTAACAAAGGTTGATGTTCTGAAGAAAGCTGCAGAGGGGAGAGTCTATGATAACTTTCGTGATCGAATAATGTTCCCTTTCTTTGATCTGAACGGAAATGTAACAGGTTTTTCCGGTCGATTTGTGGTTCCTAAAGAAAAGGCAGGTAAGTATCATAATACAGGTGATACTCCAGTTTTTAAAAAGGGTGCGCAAATATTTGGACTATTACAGGCACGTGGAGCCATTGGGCGAATGAATAATGTTTACTTGGTAGAAGGGCAATTTGATGTTCTATCGATGCATGCTTCAGGTGTCGAAAATACAATTGCCGGGTCTGGGACTGCACTTACTCCGGAACAAGTAAAGTTGATATCCAGGTTTACTCAAAATATAACTTTAGTCTATGATCCTGATGATGCTGGATTAAAAGCCTCTCTTAGGAATTGTGAGCTACTCCTGAAGGCTGGACTGACTGTACAATGTGTTCTCCTACCTTATGGAAAGGATCCTGATAATATAGCTTCTGAAGAAAAAGAAAATACGGCGAAATGGCTGATGAATCGGAGAACAGATTTTGCCAGTTACTTTGCGGATATTTTTGCAAAAGACTTTGAAGATCCGGAATCTAAGGAACAGGCGCTGAATACGATCTGCAATTTAATTGGCTATATTTCTTCAGAAACCCTGCGGTTGAACTATGTGAGGAAGATATCTGCTAAGTTTGAGATTACAACAGAAATAATAGAGCGAAAGATACGTGACGTTGTCCGGAACGTGAAGGATATTCCAAAGATTGAGGAGATGAAACCGGGTGTTTATGGACTTGAACAAATCCACGAAATACGCCGTGAAGGTGAACCATGTGTACTTACACCGGATTTTGATTTGTTTCTGAAATTGTATGGAGATACCCCTGTTATTCTCTTGCATGGAGTTCCATCTGCGACAGATATCCAATCTATACGTCGGGAGTGTGCCTATTTTACAACGGATAGCCAAGGGATTTTCATAAATAGAGATGGGGATGAATCGGACTATCTTTCCGCATTGACAATGCTTTATCGTGCCGGTTTGACAAATATAACATTGACTGTAGCTGCAAAAGACCAAGAGCAGAAAGTAGTAGAGGATGAAGAAGGGTACGATCAGGAAGAGCAGCGAATAGACAAAACTTATACATTTATAAAATACTATGTACATCTGCATGGTTTGTTCCTAGCTTCTTATTTTGGAGAAAGAACACCTTTTATTGAACGTTGCGCTGACCTGATCAGTTATGCTGAAGATTCTGTCCGAGTGGTTAATGCTAAATATTTCTATGATAATCTGTCGCTTAGTAAGACTGACTTTAATGAAATATTAAAGCCCTATTTGGCAAAACGAAAGTCCCGCATGGCCATCAATGCCCAACGTACAGATGACGATGATGAAGATTACGATCCGAATGAACTGCCTGGGTATGTAGACGAAAATTCGGAATACAATGAAATGTATCGTCAATGTGGGTTCTATCCAAAGTTGAACAAAGATGGAGAGCCTGTATGTTATATGTTCCGGCAAGAGAAAGGTGGGCATCAACAAATAGCTGATTTCTTCATGACTCCTTTACTCCATATTTATTCGGATGATAAGGAGGCCAATAAACGAGTCCTTAAAATAAATCGGAGATACTATAAGACTCCACTTTATATTGAGGTTCCGTCTAGGGCACTGCTAAAGAAAGCGACCATTGAAGAAGAACTGATTCAACTGGAGGCTGTAAACTTCACATCCGGAGAAGAAAAACACTGGACTAAGATACGAGAATATATGTCTCGGCACTTTATCACCTGTTCAGAAATCCTAACCTATGGAAATCAACAAGTCGATGGGGCTTCACGCCGGGAAGACAATATGTTTTTCGCTTTTTCAAATGGGATATTCCATGTCGTAGATGAACAGCCACGCTTTGAACCTGTCAATGAGCTTGGTGTCGTGACACATAATAAGAAGAACTATTACCTTCCTGCATTTTCTACCATATACGCTGGATCCGGACGCCAGTCTGATAAATATGAGCTTATTTCCCAGTTAGTTTATAAAGATATTCCGGCCGAGAAACAATGTAATTTTGAAAAATGGGCCTCTTTAATGGATCAGGTGTATAAAATCAATGATAATGGTAAATGGGGCATTCTCTTTGCTATAATGTGCGCATTTCGTAGCAATATACACTGTATCGATCGTTTGTTTACAGCTCCTTTCTTTATGGGACCTATGTCTTCAGGAAAAACGCAAATTGCAATTTCCATTCGCTCTTTATTCATATCTCCGAAAGTGCCCATTTTTAATCTAAATATTGGTACAGATGCTGCGATGTCTACTTTGATGAGTACTTTCAGAGATGTTCCGGTGGTTTTGGATGAGTATAATAACAAAGATATATCCGATGCTAAGTTTCAGGCATTGAAGGGGATTGTTTATGATGGTGATGGTCGGCAAAAAAGGAAAGGCACGTCAGGGAAAGAAATTGAAAATGATAAAGTATATGCTCCTGTGATTTTGTGCGGGCAGGAAACGCCGCAAAGAGATGATAATGCACTAATGTCTCGTATTATAGTATGTGAGGTCCCTAAGCCAAAGAATCGTACTCAGGAGGAGGTTGATCTGTTTAATCAACTCAAGGATATTGAGGACCCTAACAAGATAGGACTTTCGAATGTGCTTCTAGAGATATTAAAGCTTAGGCCATTAGTCATGGACCATTTCAGGACGCTCAAGCAGCAAGCCTATGATGAATTGAAAGCCGAACTGAACAATTCTGGTGAGATAGATCGTCTGATGAAAACAGCATCTCTCTTTTTAGCAACATGTAAACTAGTCGAAAGTCATACTAAGATGAATCTGCCTTTTTCCTACAAAGAGTTTTTTAAGATAGCTTGTGCCAAGATAAAGTTCCAGGTTGAACTGATTAGTAAGACTGATAAGCTTGCTACTTTCTTTAAAGCAATGGATGTAATGATTGATACCAAGGCAATTATTGAGAATCGAGATTTCACCATTGATACACCTGATAAAATAACTATTAAGACTCCTGGAGGAGAGAAGAAGGAAATTGCATTTCCTGCAGGAACCAAAATCTTATTCTTGCGCTTGAGTGCTATTTATACACAGTTCGCTCGGAGCTCTTATAACAACGAGGATTCAACTCAATCTACCATTGAGCAGAATCTTAGATCTCATCCGAGTTATATAGGGTGTGTGCATGCACGGCGATTCAATTGGCATGAAGTTGTAGAGGTTCCTAGAGGAGGATATGAGGACGATAATACTAATGATACTGTAACAGTTGATAATACTATGGTTCGGAAAGTGGAAAAGAGATTTACTAATTCAAGCTGCATTGCTTTAAACTATGAAATATTCCAAGATTTGTATGATATTGATTTACGACGTTCTGGCAGTGAACTCCTTGCTGAATCTGCTGACGATAATAAGCAACCATTACCATTTTAGTTCGATGTATTTTCTGTCTTATACTCCTCTGCCAGCTCCGCCGGTCGAGGAGTATTCTTTTTATAATAAAGCGGACATTTCAAATTGTATTCAATTCTATCATTTATGAATATCACCTCCAATCCCCCGGACCCCCTAAATTTAAAGAAATGCAAAGCAAAGAGACTGTAATTTTGAAAAGATAATTTTCAAAACATGGCGTCCAACAGTCCAACAGTCCAACAGTCAAAAGCTTTTTAAAATGTAAATGCCTGTAGTATAGTAGTATATATCTTATTAAAGTAGTATATATATATCCAACATTGCTGTTGTTTGGTTGGACGTTGTTGGACGTGTTGGATTTACAGTTTTCTACATTCCAACAGAAGAAAAAATGACCTGTCCAACAAAATGCCACTTAAAAACCTTATGTTGGATGTGTAGGACGTTGTCCAACAGTCAATCAATGTTATTCTTCTAATATTAAATGGCTGATAATTAGATAACTATTTATTATGTAACAGGGCGTGTTGGACGGTTGGACAGTTGGAAGCAAAAATAAATAAAAGTATTTCAAAAATATCCTTTAACTGAAAAGACTATGATTACGACTAGTATTAATATTGAGCCATATTTGGCTGAATACTTACGTGGAAAGTATAATAATGGTTCTGAAGAAGCATTCAGAATTCCAGACAATACAGACCTTTACCATACAATATGGACATTGATGGCTAAACGACAAAAAAATCAATCTCCTGTTGATAATGGTAATTTGGCGTTTATCCTTCCTGAAAGAAGAATCGGAAAGGATCCTAAAGTTTACAATTTCCTTTCTCCTAACTCTGTACGATTGATAGAGAAAGAAGTACGGCGGATGTTTAACCGTGAACTTCATGCTGCGATGGATGAAAATGATATGAATGGACATCTTTTAAAGAACCTAGATGTTGTGCATCATTTCATGTGCTCGTATTGCATTGATTCTATTTCTGAAGATGCTCTTTTAAAAAACTTCTATAGGTGGAGAGAAAATATACGCAAGAGGAAAACACGTCGAGAATATAAAAAGAGGTTAAAAAATGGGTAAAAAATGACCGACCGAACTATCATTTTTGTCCCCAAATGGCGAAAAAACGTCCGCTGTATGGCGAACTTGTTGAATACTAAATAATTATAAGATTATGAGAGAGTTAACTATTACTTTGAGGGTGAAACCTACAGGGAAAATGAAGAAAGAAGAATATCGTTTTCTTGCTGATCCTTTTTCTTTTACTCCTTCTATTACAGATTCGGTATCAGGCAAATTGTTCGATTGTAGTAAAGACATTACGATTGAAACTCCGGATGTAGATACTCTTCGGGAATTTTCCACTGCTAGGTCCGTTATTGTTTATTTGTGTGATTCTTCAGAAAAGAATATTGCAATAGGTACGGATGACATTCCGGCTTTGGTTTCAATTTCCGCAAACTTGAACACTGCAACCTTGAAAATTTCCAGTAAAATGCTCCAGTCGCCATTTTTGCCTGTATAAACAGTCCTTCATAGCCTTCTTTCAACGAACTATCTTCGCTGAAAAGATGCGCTACAATGAATAGGACATTTCTTCGTAACTTACTTATTACATCCAAACTCTTCATCACGGCAGAAGCTTATGCTGCTGCCATGATGGAATGTTTTCCACTCCTGGATCAAAAGAACCCAGTGCCAGGGTCTTTTTTCTTTTTATCTGATCCGCCGACTTATAAAGACCAGGTAGATAAGGCGGTGGCTAAACTTAAAAGAGAAATAGCATGTACTGCAGAACTTAAGAGTGTAAGCCTGACTAATGATTTCTCATCCGAGGAACTGCCTGAAGGCTCAATTGCTTATCATCGTATTTGGGGTACAATTACATCTAATTCATCCTGGTATTTCTCTTCAAAGCAATTTGAGAGGGATTTGATTGCTGCAGAGAGTAACCCTTCAATATCTGTGCATTTCCTCCATATTAACTCCGGTGGGGGTGAAGCTTGGTATTTAGACCGGTTGTCGGAAACAATGCACTCACTAAAGAAACCTGTAGAAGTCTTAGTTGAGCAGTATTGTGCTTCTGCCGGTTACTATATTGCTTGTCATAGTGCGAATGGAATACATGCGCTGACGAAGAATGATCAAATAGGTTGTATTGGTACTATGATCAGCTTTTATGACTTTTCTGCTTACTATGAGAAGTTAGGAATAAAACTAATTCAAGAGAAATCGAGTCTATCTCCACTCAAGAATAAGAAATTTGAAGATTTACGTGCTGGGCACCCGGAACAATATATTAAAGAAGTTCTTGATCCACTTACCGTTCAATTTTTAAATGAAGTAAAATCTTCTCGTCCTAAACTTGCCAATCTCTCTGAAGATGATCCGGTATTCCAAGGTGAAACATTTGATGCTCAACATTCGATTGATAAAGGGTTAATTGATTCTGTGATGACCCTTCCTGAAGCTATTGCCCACGCAAATTCACGTGGACAGGAATACTTGGATAGCATTTCCCTTCGAAATAAAATAAATCAGTATGTCTAATTTAACAATCAATTAATTATGAACTTTAGAGAAAAATTAGGAAATGTCTTACAACTTCTGAAGCTGTCAGATAAGGCAAAGGCTAAGCAATTAACGTCTGAAGACATTGTAGCAATTGCTACTCGTTATCAGAAAGAATTTCAGGCAAATCTTCGTGAAGATATGGAGGCGGATTCGGTGCAGCAGCAACAGCAAATGTCTCAGGATGAAATGAATCAGTTGCAATCGCTTTTGGCCGGTGCTGTGACTCCTCCCGCAATTGCTGATAATGCGGCTGAAAAGGAAGAAAAGCCGCTTAATCAGCCTGAAGCTACACCGGAAGGTGTTATCGAGTTAGCCAAGAGCGTAGTAAGGCAAAATGGTGAATTACAGAATTTAGTGAAACAAATGTCTGATCAAACTGCAGCCGATACTCCATCTGCATCGGTAAGAACTCCTGTAACTATGAGAATTAATGGACCCGGCACTACTGCAAAACATCTGTTTGGTATTGAAGCTCCTATGTTTGATATGTCGAAACGTTGGAATAAGATTACGGAAAATCCTGATTACTCCTCTACTAATATAGAGGATGGTGAAGAGAAAGCTTTCTTTCAGGAAGTGGCTATTTTCTCAAAATCTCTTGCTCGGCGTTATGAGTATTTGAATAAGAATCATCTGCTCGATCCGGTAAAGCTTGCTGCAGGTGAATTCTCAACGGACCTTTCGGGAGTTGACGATGCCAAAGTCGGTGATCAATACGTAATTCGTCGTCAGGATGCATTAATCGCTCATATACTGAAAAAGCGTGAGCTAACTCAATTCTTCCCGGTGAGATATGGTGTGCAGGATCATGACCTTGTATTCAATACATTCTTTGATGAAGTTTCTCAAGGTTGGCAAGAAGGCGAAGTTTGGAAAGGCGGCATGAAAATCGAAAACGAGATGGGGCATGTTGATGACGCTATGATTAAGATGAAATTCGGTCCAATGAAGAAACTGGAAAGAATGTACATCGGTTATCTCAATAAGGAAGGCTCTGATCCTATCAAGTGGTCTTTGATTGAGTATTGTATTGTCAATACCTTAGAAACAGCACAAGTAGAACAGAATAAACGTCGTGTTCGTGGTGTTTATGCTACTCCGGAAAAGGGGGTTCCGTCTCACTTCTTGAATGCTTCCACGGGTATTATCTACACATTGCTCCGGTATTATCATGAGAATAAAATTTTACTGCATGACGATGAGTCTTATCGTTCATATACAAAGGAAAACATGGTAGATGCAGTGAAGGAGTTCGTGGCTGACATTATTGAAAAATGTACGGAAGATATGGATCTGGATCAGCATGTTATTTATCTGAATAGCTTGCATCAAACTTGGTGGAAGGAAGGTTGTCGAACCAAGTATGGTAAAGACATTGATTTTACTGGTCCTAACAGTTATCTGAATGTTGTTCCTGATACCGATCTTCATATCCGATGGATGCCTTATTTAGGGCAAAGCTGCTTAATGTTCCTTGATATTCCAGGCAATTTGCAGTTCTTGGAATACATTCCAGGAGAGATGATGGCCTTTAAGGCAAAGGATGACATGGAAATGGTAAAATGTTGGTCTACCTGGAAGGAAGGTACAGCTGCCGCCTTCTTGGGACGCCGTTTCAAAACACGTGCTGAACTTGTTCAAAACAACTTCGAATGGCAGCAAATTTTCATGAATAAGCCTTCCGTTGATGTTGCAGTTGATGCTACTGAAATTGACGCAAAGGATGGTTTTTGGCAAATTACAAGTGAAAATACAAAGGCTACTGTAATCACTGACATCAAAAATGTAAAACCGGGTGTCGGATATCTTATTGAATGTGGTTCCAAAACTAATGCTTCCAAGATTTCCAAAACTGGAAAATTCGAAGATATCACTGCCGATTATACTCCGACAGAAGAAGGTGATTATATCCTCGTTCTGCTTAACAGTAAGGGGAATTTCCGTGAACTGGAACGCTGTATCGGTGGTGTACGTACAATCAATACCGATTTGCAACCAAATCTTCCTGGCGTAAGATAGTTGTTTTCAGTTTTTTATAGGTGTTTGTTTTCAGGGGTGGGAGTTCTGCCCACCCTTTTTTCTTAATTACAAAATTAATTTTTATGAAAGCTAAAAAAATTAGTAACCCTTATAAAAAAGGGAATCAATATGCACGTAAAATGCAGGTAAAGCTCTTTTTATCTCTTGCACTTCTTTTTGCCATTGTTTTTGTTGTTGGTATGTTCCTGGATCCTGATCATTCAATGTTTTGCATGACAGGATTCTCTGGAACATCTTTGGCTTCTATGATGGCCATTGGTAGCATAGATGACGTTTCTGATAAAGTAACTCATGGCTCGAATATAGCTTATAAGATTTATTTGATTGATGTTCATCAAATCAATTCGAATGTGAAATTTCCTAAGCCTAATGCTAATCGAGAGGTCGCGACAATACCAATGCTCTCGGGACAATATATGCAATATTTTGAGGCACATGATATTCCGACTTATGTGGGCAATGGGGAGAAAGGAGATATAACGACTTCTGGTACGAACCAATTTGTAGCAATCATGGGCGGTATGAGGGATCAGCTTCTGAACTTTACAGAAGAACATGCCGGCGGTAAGTTTGTGATTTTATTTAAGGAGATTGGCGAAGATCAATGGTATATCTTAGGAGAATATGATAGACCTATGGTATTGAAAACTTATGAAGCAAAAAATGACAAAGATGGCCGTTATATAACCTTCACTTTTGAACGTACTTCTGTGACACAGTATCATAAATATGTTGGTGATATTGTAAAAGCTCCAGCAGAGGTGCATGCAGCGGGGACTAAAGATCTGGCTATTAAACCTACAAGCAACTCTTATGAGATACCAAATGGAACAGCTGCCACTTATGCCATTGAGACAGTATCAGGTTTGACAAATAATGATAAAGGTCGATATATTACCTTGACCGGTAGCGGAACAGATAAGGCAGCTACAATTGCGGACGGAACGACGTTTATCTTGGAAGATGGAGCAACATGGACTGCAAAGGCCGGTTCTTCTATTACATTCCGAGTCTTGGACCCAGCCACTCTTATTGAAGTTTCAGGAAGTCGAATTCAAACAGCATAAATTATGTACGGATTTAAAGAGAAAACAAAATACTTTAATGAGTTACGTAATCCGGCGGCTGCCGAAGTGGATTTGCGTCTGCTTCGGGCATCTGCCCCGGCACATCCTAAACTTAAGATGTTTGCCCGTAACCCACAACGCTATGCAGATGATATTCTTTATACATTGTTAGACTTAAAGTCAAAGGATGCTATCCGGATAAATCGTCGTGAAAATGAAAAAGCCAAAGAAGCAAATGGAGCAGAATTACAATCAGGAGGAGATACTCCGGAAGACGCACCTACTGTTTCTCAACAGCTGTTATCTGGCAATTTAGAGGGAAAAGTAGAAGCTTCAGTGCAAGAAGAAAAGAACCCATTTGAGATCGATGCCGAGATTTACGAAAAGCAGGCTGAAACGGAACTGCGTAAGCAGAAAGAGCAAGAGGCGGAGAAATGTGCACCTCAAGCTGCAGAACAAGTTGAAGTCTTGGAACAAGAGAACCAGGAACTGAAAGAAGAACTCGAGGCGGAGCAAGATGCAAGAACAGAAGCTGAAGAACGTGCGGAACAGGCTGAACAAGCCTTAGAGGAAGAGAAAAAAAAAGAACCTACCAAGGTAGCTCCAAAAAGCAAAAGCACGAAGAGTACCCGCAAATCGACTGGGAAAACCTCGAAGACGAAAACGTCCAAATAGCTACGATTCTGTACAATGATCGTGTGCAGACTTGGAAAAAAATGAAGCAGCTCGATGAATTGCTAGATAAGAAACCGACCAGTCGTGCAGTCGTTGACATGGCTGAACTACGAATTCGGAACTTACTGGCATTCTCCGAGCTGCAAACGTACAACGACGCTGGAGTATTTCGGTACAAACATCCGCTTATCGTTCATCGGTCTGAAAGAGCTGAATTAGAACGTTTACGAACGTCTGATCCCTTGGAGTTCCTTCGTCGGTATAAGAATTGCTCCGATAATATTCGCAGATACGAATCCTTTCTAAAGCGTCCGGAACGTATAGATAAACGGACGCAAGATAAAGAACATCTTCGCCGGTTTCGTGACCGGGAAGCCTTATTTAAATCAATTCTCGAAGAATCAAAGTAATTATGGAAAAGCTAATAGAAGTATTTAATTTGGGTAGTTTGCCGACTGCCCCGCTGGATTCGTTCTTAGAGCTTCAGGAGGATTTTAAGAAATCGGATCCTGATAAATTATCGAAACTACAGATGCTTATTATCACCCGTGGTTTCAAGTATGCATTTAAAGCCTGGAAGGATCCGGATGGAAAGTTGTGGATTATTGATGCTCATCAGCGACGCAAAGCATTACTAGCATTGCGAAAATCAGGGTTTACAATACCTGAGATACCTTACGAACCAATCTTTGCTGCAGATAAAAAAGAGGCTGTAGAAGAAATAGCAGCGTATAACTCGGAGTTTGCAACAAAGAACCCCGATACTTTACTTTTTAAAAAGTATGATATTGATGGCGACACAATGGAGCGTTTTAACCTCGGTTATGAGGTCAAAGCTGTAGATTATTCCATTGCAACTCCTTTGTTCGCACAAGAGCATGAGTCTGAAAACGTACAGGAGGATGTGGTGGATTTTTCTATTCCTTCTGAAAACGAAGATTCTCCTGGTTCTGTTTTTGCCCAGTCTGGGGATATTTGGTTGCTTGGTAATACTCGTTTGATGTGTGGGGATTGCCGGTCTAAAACGGATGTGTCTGCACTAATGAATGGTCAATACGCTGATTTGCTTGTCACAGATCCGCCGTATAATGTTGCCTATCAGGGAGCGACGGAGGATGAACTGACTATTCAGAATGACTCGATGGAAAATGATCTATTTGCCACCTTTCTTCGTCAGGTATTTACAGTTATGTTCTCAATCTTGAAGCCAGGTGGTGCTTACTATGTATTCCATGCCGATAGTGAAGGCGAGAACTTTCGGGCATCTCTCCGGAAGGTGGGATTTAAAATATCACAATGCTGTGTGTGGGTCAAGAACTCGATGGTCATGGGCCGTCAGGACTATCAGTGGCAACATGAACCTTGTCTCTATGGATGGAAACCTGGTGCTGGTCACTTTTGGAATTCTGATCGGAAACAAACGACTGTCTGGAACTTTGATAAACCGCAACGGAATGCCATTCATCCAACCATGAAGCCTATTGCTCTAATGGCTTATCCTATATGCAATTCTAGTTTACCAGGGCAGATTGTTGCAGACTTCTTCTCCGGATCCGGTTCTACACTTATGGCTTGCCAACAAACAGATCGAATTTGTTGTGCAATGGAGATAGATCCACGTTATGTCTCTGCTACTGTATCTCGATACCGGACTATGTTTCCGGAGCAACCTGTTCGGCTTATCCGTGGAGGGGAATTGATGAATACTGAAGAAACATTAAAACTCATTGCATGAAAAATGAATTGACACCTACCTCTGATGTAGACCAGATTACTCAAATCGGTGAGGAATATGTATCCCAGGTGCGCACGTTTGGCGCACTTGGTTACACTCCACAACGCATCTGCAGTCTGCTTGGACTTCGTGGTAAGGAGAAGTTAGCATTGATTGTCCGAATTACTCTCTCTGGAGACGTGTATTATGATGCATATAATAATGGGCGTGCTCTTGGAGAATATAATATTGATGCAGAACTTGCGAAGAAGGCAGAAACTGGAGACATTGATGCGATTAACACTTTGGAAGAACGTAAGAATTTACGTGTTGAATTAGACCTACGAAAACAACTGTTTGGAGTATGACACAATTAGACCACCTTGATAAGATACATCCGGATCTGATTTCAGAGTTCCTGACGACTGGAAGTTGTTCTGGGATTCCGGAGGAAATTCGGCTATTTTTAAAGCAGCTACAATGGGCGGCAGAGATATTTGAATATGAGAGAAATATCACTCGTGCAGCCAAGTTATTACGGCAGAGGATTAATGCTTCTCAACGGATTAATATTGATGAACGGACTTGTAAGGCCCGTATCTATGCTGCCATAAATTACTTTAATATCGATAATAATGTATCTATCAAGGTTTGGGAGTCTAATTATGCAGACAAATACGAGGATTTGGCGAAATTATGCGCTGTAAGGGGAGATTACAAGACACAGGAGAAATGTTATAATGCGGCCTTGGAATGTCGACGTAGAGCCTCGGAAATAGCCGAAGCGGATCGTGATCTTGGCATTGTCTTTCTTATTTCTCCGAATCTTACTCCTGAAGATCTCGGCTTTCAGAAGAAATCAATCAAGGAGATTGCACGTAAGAACAATGAGGGATTTTATATAAACCTAATTGATTCGCTCCCTATTGAGAAGGCTGATAAAAAACGTTTGTTACGTGATGCTGATATCCAGGAAGCAGAAATTATAGAACTTGAAGAGACGGGAGAATAATATGGGTATAGAACTTTATTCACAATCGTCACAATCGCTTAGTGCTGGTGCTGCTACTTTAGATTTGACAGCATCGTTTGAAGAATGCTATCAAAATGCGATGCAGATTAGGGCGAATGTCGTTGACTCAAATGTGCTCATTGTAGAAGCCGGTCGTGCTACGGGTAAAACTGAAGGAGTGATGGGACCACGTATCATTCGTGTTGCAAATGATATGCCTGGAGAACTTTCATTCCTGGTTCATAAAACATACGTGGCTCTAATGACAAACGTGTGGCCTAATATTCAGGCATATTTTTCCAAGCCGGTGGGCGATGGGCGGCGTTCTATGCTTGAATATGGTATTGATTACATCGTGGGGGAAACGAAAATACCTTCCCATTTCCGAAAGCCTCGATATCCGATTGCTTATCCAAAACATAGCATTCTGTTTCGTGATGGCCATCATCTGCAAATGGTGAGTTCTGATCAGCCTGAATCTGTTGCCGGTCGAAGTGGAGTGCATGCCTTCGTGGAGGAAATGAAACACAATAAAGGAGAGAAGTTAAAAACTCGTTTGTTCCCGTCTCTGCGTGGTTCTTCAGCTACTATCCGTATGTCACATTATTATCAAGGCATAACCGGCGTGTCAGATACTGCTCGTTTGGACTTAGGGGAAGACAATTGGTACGAAGAGTATGAAAATAATGTCAATCAGCAGCTTATTGATGAGATCGCATCAGCTTCTTTATATCTGCATGCAGCCCTATATAAAATATACCGCAATAATATCCGGATGAGAGAGGAAAAGAATCCTGTTATCATTGAAGCCCTTCGTTTGGAAACAGAGAAAGCAAAACGTGTTGTAGCAGCTTGGAAGCCACGCCTTGCGGATATGCGTAGAAATGCGAGCTACTATATCCGTGCTTCTTCTTTTGCGAACAAGGATATATTAGGGCCTAAATTTTTCCGCACACAGCTTGAATCACTTGATCTCGATGAGTTCTTAACTTCTATTTGTGCAATCCGCAAGAAGGAAGTCGTTAATAAATTCTTTGCAAACTATCGGAAAGACAAGCACCAGTTCTCCGATGGCTATCGCTATGAATCAATTTTAAAACTTGATTTGCGTGAACACTTTGTTTTAACTTCCAGGTATCTAAAATATTACGATAAACGTGAACGGATCTTTCTTGGCTACGATCCCGGACACTTTTCCAGTATTGTTGCTGCCCAGGAAAGGGATTATGGGCATGAACTCCGTGTCCTGAAAGAATTTACCTGTTATTATCCGGCAGAACAGCCGGAGCTGGCAAAGCAAATATTTGATTATTTTGGAACTGATGCGATTAATAAACATATTGTGCTTTATCATGACCGGGCAGCCAATAAACGCCGTGAAGACCTTGAAAAAATAACGTCTGATGCTCGTATATTGAAAAGAGAATTAGAAAGTTACGGCTTTACTGTTGAACTTATGAACGAAGGACAATCCACAATCTACCACTGGCAGCAATTTAAGCTTTTATTACTCTTGTTTGGTGAGCGAAGTAATGCATTACCCGTATGTCGGATAGATGAGAATGAATGTCCGAACCTTTGTAGTGCCATTCCACTATCACCTTTAAAGAAAACGGATGGGCGTATTGAACTAGATAAATCTTCTGAAGTTAAAGTGGCACTGAAACACCAGGCAGGGCTTACAACGCAGCTTCCTTCTGCACTTATCTACCTACTTTTCGGGCTATACGGTGATAGAATACAGGGTGAATTAAGTAATATACCGGATGATTTGCCCGAAAATATAGGGATATAATGTACATATTAGAGTAATATAGTTATCCGTAAATCTTATATAATATCACGCTTTTGACATCGTTTTTATATGTAAAATACAGGTTTACAGGTAAAAGACATTTTGAAAACAAAAAAACGAAAAAATGTACGACGAAATTCTCCACGCCCCGCTGAAAAAGCGGTTTGAGGTGCAAAAAAATGCATTTGTCCGGAAATATGACAGTACCCTCGGTTCGTCCTTTCGAGAGGGGGGTAAAAACGGTAATTTCGAGCATGGAAACGACGATGACAGGCATAAATGCACTGCAATGGGCGAAGGAGATCTCAAAGTTGCCGGATGGATGCTTCACCATTGCCTTCTTCCCTTACTCTAAGCAGAAAGGAGAGGCTTCCGAAAGGTTGGCAGTGAGGGAGGGGTGCACATTCCGAACGCAACTTCCTGAAGAACGGTTCAGTATTGATGGTGAGAACTTCTTTCTCTTTAATGATGGGAACGGTGATCCCAAAATGTGCTATCGCATACTTATTCGCTACATGGGGTTTCCTCAAGATGGATATAAATTGCATAAAATAGACTGGTTATGAGTGATAGTGTAGAGATGTTGGGAAATTATGGTTACTATGCAGAGAGTGGCAGTGTCATTTCCTTTCAATTAGGTACGAATCCCACGGCAGGGCTGAAGGATCCGGGCTTCGTTAATTCAAATACAATTTTTCCTGCAGACTACAATTGGCAGTCAATTGGAGGGTTTAATGTGTGTGCACGTGGAGCTAATAACATGAAGTGTGAAGAGGTAGAGAACGATATCAAGAAGAACCGTTTATTGCCTCGATTGATAACCAAACAGGTTAATATGCTTTATGGGCTTGGCCCGGCTATATACATCAAAAGCATAAAAGACGGGAAACTCGTTAAGGAGTGGGTGGATTGTCCTGAGATAACAGCCTGGCTTGAATCCTGGAAAGACCGTGGTCTGGAGTCTGATTACAAAGAAGTAGCTAAGGGAAATATCAAGAACTACTATTACTTCCGTGACTACTTTGTGAAATGGCGCATGACGCTTGGTAACCGTATCGGAGAACAACGACCGGTAGCTGGTCTTGAGTTGATGGAAAACAGACGATGCCGGTTGGCTACACAAAAAAAAGATGTTGTTACAGAGTTGATCAATTATAAGGACTTCACTCATATTGCAGTTGGGCGATGGAGTTATGGCGTTTCTAAATATTTGTTTTATCCTCGCCTGGTAATTAATGACATTCGGAATATCAAATGGGCGGCAATATCTCACCATCGCGAAAAATCGGTTAGTGAATTTTATGGCGTAAATGAAACTCATGAAGGGACAAAAGCCTATATCAAAGGCTCAAATGATACTGCTTATTACATAAACTCTTTCTTAAAAAATTCGCTGGCCGCTAAGATTCATATCATTATCCCGAATGCGTGGGTTGAATCAAAGCGTGCACAAATTACAAAAATATGTAATGAGAACATGGAGCGAAAAAGAAAGAACGAATCTCTTCTGACCTATAATGGGATTGAAATCGGAACAACCTATAAAGAATCGTATTTTCTTAAATACCTCAAGCAGGAACTACGCAATATTAGTGAGTATCTTTCAGGGGCAGATAATCAGGGAAAAGCTTATGCTACTATCAGCTTTAAATCAGGGGCCAGCGAGGAAGAACGTTGGAAATTTGAGGTCTTAGACCTGAAATATAAAGAGTATATTGATGCTCTTATTACCTATGATAAGCGTGCAGATGAAGTTCTTTTGTCATCGGTTGGATTGGATTCTTCTATCTCGAGCGTTTCTAAAGATGGTGTCATATCAAAATCCGGAGCGGATGTATATTACAATTATTTGATTTACTTGATGTCTCTTACCCCGGATGATGAAATCTGTTCAGAGCCCTTTAATATGGCTATTCAGATCAACTTTCCGGAACTATATAAGCAAGGATTCCGCTTTGGCTTTTATCGTGAGACACCTAGCCGACAAGAAGAAGTAACTCCTAATGAACGACTAAATAAACAGCAATCATGAACCTGAAAGACTTATTTACCGACATTTCCGGATTTGCAGAGTTTGTACCTGGTATCGATGCGAATATAAACTTTGCATTGCTTAATAGCCATGCAGTTACTGCTTATAAACGGATTGCAAACATTGTGAGTGTTCCTGTATATGAAAAAATCATAGAACAGGGGAAGAGCGAAATGTACGATTATCTTCGGACGGCATTGGCGAACCTCATCATGGCAAATGATACGATTTTCGATGTTCTTCGCAAACGAAAAGCAGCTATTGATATTTACAAGTACGAGCAGGAAGCTATAAGAAGAGCTTATTATGAGAATTACTATAATGCAATGGATTCTCTCATTGCACTTCTTAATCAATCTGAAAATATGGGATGGGAAGATACCAGGTATTATAAAATGCTTGATAAACTACAGATAAAGACAACCGAAGAGTTCGACCTGTTATACTGCATTGATTTATCGTATCTGTTCTTCTTTCGCTGTATCCCAATCCAGGTAGAAGTCCTGGAGGAGAATTTTACTGGTTACCTTGAGCGTGCAAATGAGAAGCCATCTGTTTTATCATTGATTAACCGAGCACTTGCAAAGAAAGTGGTAGCTGTTGCTTTAACCAGGTTTGATATATTAGAGTTCCCATCCACTATCCGGAATCTTTTTGATGATTCAAAAGCGAGTAGATCCGGAAAAGATGAACAGGAGAGATTGCTTATTTTATCTGTCCAATTACAAGATCAGGCAAACAGTTTGATTAAAGATATCGACTTGTTGTTATCAGATCCACAGAGTAGCGATATTGAGACAGAAACTTCCTTTAATCAACCTGAAGATAAAATACAATTAATGCCATGATTGAGTTTTATGTACATCAGAATAAATTTGCGATCCCCAATGCTTGGGAGGAACTTACTCCGGGACTATTTGAGGGTATCATGGCCGATATGGATCTAGTCATAAAAGGCGAACTTTCACCGGCTATGCTTCAGGTTAAACACATCTGTCGTGCAATGGGCTGGAGCCCGAGGAACTTGGTGCGGACTAAGGAAGAAGATACGCTGTCTAATCTTGCCTGGTTGGGAGAGCAAGTTGATTTTATTTTTCGAATATCATATCCGGATCAGGATGCAGCTCTTCAGGATCTATCTAAGGAAGACTATGTAAAAGCCAAGAAAACACCTCCGGAGAGGTTGAATATATCAATTGCACGTTATCTTTCAAAGTTGGACTATAAGTTCGTGTTAAATGGTTGCTTTTGTGCACAATTGATTCCGTATGTTTCTATTCAGGGACAACTGTTTTCCGGATATACTATTGATACTAGTTTTAGCCAACTGACTTGTTCTCTAACAGCTCTACAATTCATAGAGGCTCGTTCGCTGCTCGGATGTAATCAAAAGATGTTGCCGTTACTTGCTGCTATTTTATACCACCCGGGACTGTATGATTCGGAGTCTGCACACTCCTTGGCTAAATCATTTGAAAAGTTACCTAACGCAACATTGCAGAGTATTGCATTCAATTTTTCATCATTTGTCAACTATCTGTTTACAACTACACAATTTCGGATCTTGGTTGCGGGTGAGAGTGAAAAGCAAAGTTTAATAACGACTGGTGCACTTGAGTCGCTTTATAATTTGAGTAATGATGGACTAGGGGATGTTTCAGCGATTGAACAAATGAATATAATCAAGTACTTTACAATTTTACGTAAGAAATTGATAGAAACGATACGGAGTATGAATTTTGCAGAAATACCTGTTGTGGATATCGCTAAAAATACGGGGTTACCAATTTCATTAATAAAACAGATAATATGATTTTTGAGATTCTCAAATATTATGCTCAATTCCCGAATCATAGTAAGGTGATTGAGCTCTTTTCAAAGGGACGAAGTGAACTTCCTGAATACGTCGCAATCCAGGAGGAAATTAAAAGTTTGTCTAACTCTTCCCGGATCCGAGGATTAGACTACTATATTTTTGGGCAGAGTTTCGATTCGGTAAAACAGAATGTTGATCGTATTCTCTCCGGAACCTATTTGTTTGTGGAGATTGGTGATATTATGTCTAAACGTGATCAGAAGAATAGCATTCAGGATGAAGTGCAAATGGCCGTTACAATCGCTGCAAAATCTGCCGAAATGGACTTGATAGAGGAAGCGATACAATCACAGCGTACACTCGCCATGCTGCAACAGCTACGAGTGGAGATGACCTCTGATCAGGTTAGTACCCCTTGGCTAAAAGAGTTGTCCGGATCATGCCAGATTCGCCCATTTGTAGCAAAAGAATTTGCCTCTATTGGCTGGACGATGATGTTCGAAAGGGAAGGAAGCGATTTATTTGATATAAAGCGTCTGATTAATCGTAAAGTATAAGATCTGTAAATATTGATAAGATGAAACGTGATACAAAAGAAGCTATTCAATATGGTAGTGCTATTGGCATGCTAGTATTAGGTTCTGCTTTAGCTGTAGCAGGATTTGTCATGTCTCACGGCGAGATACATGATAGTGTGTTGTGGCTCTTTGCTCAATGTCTGCTTTATGCCGGGGCTGTGTTTGGAGTCTCCGTTTACATAACGGACCGGTTTAATAGGCTTGAAAACAAGTTATTCAATAAAAAGGAGGAGGAAACAAAATGAAGGAAATTGATGCTATTGTCATTCATTGTTCGGCCACACGTGCCGGACAAGATTTACGTGCAAAGGATATAGACCGGATGCACAAGCAAAGAGGCTTTAGCCAGATCGGTTATAACTTTGTCATTGACCTTGATGGAATGGTAGAGAATGGACGTCCGCTTTCCATTGACGGTGCGCATTGCAACACGAAAGGTTTTTCTATTACATCGTATAATAAACATTCCGTTGGTGTGTGTTATATTGGCGGACTGGATGCAAACGGGAAACCTGCTGATACACGGACGCCCGCTCAAAGAGCTAGTTTGCGTGAGCTGGTAGCAAAGCTATGCAAGGAATATCCCATCGTGGAGGTTCTTGGACATCGTGATACTTCGCCCGATTTGGATGGCAGCGGGGAGGTAGAGCCTAGAGAATATATTAAGGCATGTCCTTGTTTCGATGTACGTTCCGAGTTTACCAACTTCTTGCGTAATACAGTAGTTCGACCATGAAACGGCTGATTTATATTATCATGTTGTTAACGTTAGCAACATGCTTTATATCCTGCCGGACTCAATATATCCCGGTTGAGTCCGTTCGTGTTGAATACAAAACACGCGATAGTATCCGTTATGACAGCATTTATCAACGTGATAGTATTTATACGCTCGTAAAGGGTGATACAGTCTATCAGTATAGGTACAAGTATCTGTATCGCTACCTAACAACAAATCGTACCGATACGATTCTTAAAAATGAATCTATTCGTGTACCTTATCCGGTTGAAAAGAAGTTGAACCGATGGCAAAGTCTAAAGATGGAGCTAGGCGGATGGGCTTTCGGGATCGTTATTGCTTTTCTTTTGGTAATAATAGGGCGAATAGTATATAGGTCTAAAAAGAAATAGTACCTTTGTTCCCGAAATCATCAATATCAATCCGCGACGGCGGATTTTGCCCCGGCTAAGTGTAGTCGAGGCTTTTTTATTATATAAACTTTAAAACTCAAATAAATGGAAAATAACTACGATTACGACTCCGTTCAAGAGTTACTAACATGGGCAAAGGAAACTTTGAAAAACAAGACCTATCCGCAGGGTGAATTTCAAATTAATAAAGCGACAAAGGTGTTAGATTGCGGCTCTTATTTATCATCTATGATACAGATGATTTCGAGAAATTGGGAAAATCCGACTTTTTATCCCACTATTAACCAACTAAGAGAATTCAGAAAAGAAATAGAAAAGGTAGCCGAATGAGCTACCTTTTCTATTTGTATAGTGCTATAATTAGGTTACCTTTTCATATTACTTTAATCCTTTTTTAGCTCAAGCTAAACAAAGCTAAGTGGTTGATAATAATCTTCTTATTGCTACGTTGTTCAAGCTTATTGTGTTATCTTAGCTGTACAATAATAAAAAGATAATAAGCCATGTTTGAAAAGAAGAATTACAAAAAAGGACAAAAAGTTACTTACCAGAAGAAAATATACACTTGCGATGGTTACGAATGGACTGTATGTACTTCAAAAGTTGTATGTATTTACAGTAATACAATGCTGATGGATAACGGAGATAGTATATCTGTTTTCTAACTAATAAATTAAATTATAATTAGGTCTGGAATATGATTATTTCAGACCTTTTTGTATCCTATTTTAGCTCAAGCTAAACAAAGCTAACTGCTTGGTAATAAACGGATTATTGCTACGTTATCCGGGCTTATTGTGTTATCTTTGAAGTACAAAAATAAAGGATAAAGCATTATGAACGAGCAAATTACCAACATTTTAAACCAGAGAATAACAAAGACTAGCAAGATACAACAATTGCTTCTTTTAGGATTAACCCGCCGCCAGGTTGCAGACCTTGTAACAAACGGAAATTACGGTTTTGTACAAAACGTATATAAAAAGATGCTTGAAGCTGGAACCTTTGCTCCGGCAACCAGCACAGCTGCTTTCTTGCTTGAAATAGACTACACTTTTAATCGCCGCTTCGGGATTGAGATCGAAGCGTACAATTGCACTCGCGAACACCTTGCTCACGAACTTCAGGAAGCCGGGATAAACGTAGCAGTTGAAGGATACAACCACATTACAAGCGCACACTGGAAATTGGTAACAGACGGAAGTCTTTGTGGAAATAATACTTTCGAATTGGTAAGCCCGATATTGGAAGGAGAAAGCGGATTGAGAGAGTTAGAGAAAGTATGCTGGGTACTTGATTATTGCAACGTAAAAGTAAACGAATCTTGTGGATTACACGTTCACATGGATGCAGCGGACTTCACCATGAACACTTGGAAAAACTTGGCACTTAGTTACAAAAACATAGAGAACGTAATAAACGCTTTTATGCCAGCTGGCCGCAGAGATAACCACTATTGCAAAAGCTTAAGCAGAATATCTGAAAGAAGAATACTGCAGGCAAATACGCTCGACGACCTTCGGGCAGCTTTTGGAAACGATCGCTATCATAAAGTAAATCTTGAAGCTTACGCCCGCCACCGGACGATAGAATTTCGTCAACATAGCGGTTCTACGAACTTCACAAAGATGAGTAATTGGGTTCTTTTTTTAGGCCGAATGATTACCTTTGCGCAACAGGCGAAAGTTGAAATAGGAACAACGCTTCAGAATCTGCCTTTCTTGACAGATGATCAAAAAATATACTTTAAACTTAGAACGAAAAAACTTAGTAGATAATGAATAATAGAAATTACTTATTGCAGGATGGCGGAACAATAACCGTCACCTGCGCTGCAGATTTTGTAACCAAACTTCGGGAAGGTAGTCGTTTTGATTCCGAATGTACCGATCAGGAATATATGTTCAACTTTGCTGATCGATATCGCGACCAAACAGGAAACGTTATTCGTGCTGATTCTCCGGAGAACTTTATTGAAGATTTAATAGCTTTTGGGTATGTAACTGTTAAATAATCAATTTGATAAAGAAATTGTTATCAAAAGTTTTGTTTGTGATAATAGTTTCTTTATCTTTGTGTTGTCAAACAAAAGAGCTCTTTGAATGACTGATGAAGAAGCGTTAAAAGCGCGGGTAGATGAGTTAATAGAAAATCTTAACTACTACCTCCGAAATTATAACCGACTCATTGGAATTGGTTATAGAAAATCGGTACTTGATGCAGAAATTGAGAATCTCAAGCTTGAGATTCAGAGGTTATCTGCTCGGTAGAAAAAGAGTTCCCCACTCGACGGGGTGGGGAACTCATCTTCTTCATTATTTTGTTTTATCTAAAATTTAAGTAAGATGGGAGTAAAAGAAGATTTTTTCAGATTAAAAACAGCATGCCTCGAGGCTAAAGGTTCTGATCGTGAAAAAGCGGAACAAGAGATGGATCGTTTTTTTGATTCGTTACGACCAGAAGACCAACAGGAATTGCATGCGGCTATTGATGAAGATTTTGTTCGGATTCACCAAGTAGTTGAAGATGCTAAAAAGATGAAAAGACAGATTGAAGTGCGAAAAGTTTTATCTGAAGTACTTCCATTCATCTCTGTATCAGAATTTGCCAAGCAATATTTTGAAAAATCAGCTTCTTGGCTGCATCAACGCATTAATGGAAATGAGGTGCATGGTAAAGTGGCGACTTTCACAGAAAAGGAATTGAATATTTTATCTGATGCGCTGAAAGATGTTGCTGATAAATTGAATAATGCAGCTTCTGCATTATCTTGATAAAAAAAAGTCAAAATATTTTTGGGTTGTTTCGTTTTTCTTGACTATCTTTGTTTTTGCCAAGTAAAAACCACATTTCAACTCCTCATATCGTGTAATCCGTAAAATCGGATTCCGGGTGGTTCCGGTTGGCGCACGATATGAGGAGTTGATTTTTATAATACTATGATAAAGGAGGAACAATTAGACAGTCCATTAGCAGTGATTTGTTTTCACAATATTGGGCGTAATCAGGATTTTGATACAGATTGGATAGCAGATATGACTAATGAATAAATTCGGGAGATGGTGCTGCTTCTCAATGCGTATGACCGTTCGAGCTACAGATCAAAATAAACTTGTAGAACGTATAGGCTTAGTTGAGAAGTTAATTGAAAGCGCCCTTCCTATTGAGGATGTTAAGGATTAATAAATGAATAATATGAAGAAAATTACTGAAACAATAGCCTGGGTATGTATTGCTATAGGGTGTGCCGTGTTTGGAATTTATATATATGGACTATGTTGTAACGACTATTCTGTACTTGGTGAAATTAAAGATGCAGATATAGCAAGGACAGGTCAGATTGGAGACTTCTTTGGAGGTATAATTGGTTCTATCTGGGCTTTGGCTGGAGTCTTATTATATTTTTCTGCTTTAAGAATGCAATCTCAAGAGTTGTCTAATCAGATGCGCGAAATGAGTGACAATAAAAAGTTAATGCAACAACAACAATTTGAGACTACTTTTTTTAATTTATTGAAAACACAACAAGATTTGAAAAATAGTTTAAAAGGGCAGTTTCATTGTATTATTAGAGGTCGTGCAGGTTTTAATTATCATTCAGAAACATGTGAATCAGACGCTTTTTTTGATCGTATATATTCAGAAATGAGTAAACTATATGTTGTTTATAAACAGAAAAAATATGTTCCGTGGAACGAGGCTGATGTTGAGCGGGAGATAGAAGATTATGCTATTTCCATTGAATATGAAAATGATCCTGAATATGATTATGAAGGAGAAGTAAGGCATATGTATGAACGGTATAATCAGAGTTATTCAACGTATATATATGCAATAAAGGAATCAACAGTGAAGCAAGCACAACAGAAACCAAATGAGATGTTAATGTGTCGATGTATTTATGGTCATATATTTGCTAGATATCAAAATGTTATTGGGCACTATTGTCGTCATTTATATAATATTATAAAGTTTCTAGATAATGAAAAACAGAAATGTTTAAACGAAAAGGGGCTTCTTCTTTCTGAAAGGAAAGCTATTGATGACAGATTCTCTACATATGTCGCTTTTATACATTCGATGTTAACAACGAAAGAATTGTGTGTTGTTTTTTATAATTCTCTTTTGTTCTCAAAAGCTAAGACTCTATTTGTTAAGTACAATTTATTTGATAATTTGCTTAAGGAGAATTTATTAAGCAAGGACCATGCAGAATTAATGGAAGGAGCTATTCTAAAAACGTCCAAAGATATATTTCACCATATTATAGAAGAATTGGACGCTGATGATGTAAATAATAAACTTTGAAAACACACAGAATGAAAAAAGTATTATTATTTGTTTTTGCAATTGGGTTGTTGACTTCTTGTGCAACCTCTGCTATTTCGTATCCAGAACCTTATGGGTTTTCTACTTTTCTTGACTATTCTCCATTGACAAATAAAGGGATTTATGTTACAGAATCTAATTCAGTTTCCTTTGACTATAAGACTTTGGGAAGTGTGTCTGCTACAGAAGTAAGTGGATGGGTTAAAAAAGAGAAGGTACTTAAAGTCGCCAATAAGAACAAAAAGAACAATGTGGATGATATGTATGCTGATGTTGAAAGAAATCAATCTAACGGGAAATATATGCGTATGAGTCCTAGTCTTGACGTTGCTATGGAGCGTATGGCAAATACATTGAAAGAGGTTGATGCAAATGGTATTATCAATCTTAAAATTCGATGGGAGCCAGATCGTATAATCATTTCGGGTATGGCTATTCGAAAATAAATGTTCTTTTCTTTTGTGCTTTCAAATATTATCACCATTTTTGAAAGGCCCAAACAAAATTAGTCTGAATCTTCTGTCAGCGTGTAATCTGAAAATATCAGATTCTGGAGTAATTTCCAGTGGGCGCACGCTGACAGAAGATTCATTTTATTTAATACTATGGATTTTAAAGACAGCATCAAACAACTCTCTGAACGAGTATTCAAACTCAAAGAAAACATTCTCACTGAAGAAGCTACTAAGAACGCATTTATTATGCCATTTATTAATGCACTAGGTTATGACGTATTTAATCCCTTGGAAGTAGTTCCGGAGATGACTTGTGATATCGCGATGAAAAAGGGAGAAAAAATAGATTATGCTATCATGAAAGATGGTGAACCTGTGCTTCTTATTGAATGTAAACATTGGGCACAGGATCTCAATTTGCATGATAACCAACTTATACGTTACTTCAATGTATCTAAAGCGAAATTTGGTTTATTGACTAATGGCATTATCTATCGTTTTTATACTGATTTGATTGAGCCAAACAAGATGGATGAAAAACCATTCTTAGAAGTGGACATTACTGATTTGAAGGATAATCAGGTTGAAGAATTGAAGAAGTTTCATAAATCTTATTTTGATGTTGATAATGTACTAAGTTCGGCTAGTGAGTTGAAGTATACAGGTGAACTAAAAACTATTATTGCAAAAGAGTTTGTAAATCCTTCACCAGACTTTGTTCGGTATTTTGCGAAACAGGTGTATGATGGAGTTATTACGGCTAAAATTCTTGATCAATTTACTTCTTTAACAAAAAAATCAATCAGTACATATGTTAATGATTTGATTTCGGAACGCTTGAAATCAGCTTTGAAGACGGAAGCTGACGTAGAAAAGAAGGATAATCAAGGAGAATCTTTAGAACTGACAGAATCCTCTTCTGTGGAGGATAACAAAATTATCACTACCGAAGAAGAAATTGAAAGTTATATGATTGTAAAATCGATACTTCGCCCTGTTGTTGATATATCTAGGGTCGTATATCGTGATGCGCAAACTTATTTTGCTATACTACTTGACGATAATAATAGAAAGCCTATATGTCGTATGTACTTCAATAGTATAAGTAAAAAATATATATCTACTTTTGATGAAAATAAGAAAGAAACAAAGCATGAAATAAATAAGTTGGATGATATTTATTCTTTTGGTAAGGAGTTGAAAGATATAATTGAGTATTATGATAAAAAATAGTTTTTTCTTTTGCATATTCAAATATTATCCTCATATTTGCAAAAGCTAAAAACCAAACATGTTAGTCATGTACGTAGAGTAGCGGTTAAATGCTCAGCGAAATTCGAAGGGCTTTTTTTATGCCCATTAGTCTTCTTTTTTTATAGGAGATTTTAATTTATGATATAGGCGGCTGCCTTTCCGATAAACTTTTTTGCTCTACGGAGTGACACTGTTTGGTTTTTAGCGAAACTCGGGATATGGCAGCCGTTCTTGTATTTATTTGTATTCAAGAAAATTTGCCTAAATGCTAAAAACCAAACAGTTATGAAAACTCAAATTCTCAACACGCCAGTCGTGTCTGCTCCCGACATCAATGTCGCTAGCAATGTCAAAGCTCTAACAGAGCAAGTTAATAATCTGCAAAGCCGTTATTATAGTGCTTTAGCACTGGATTGTGAAGTACGTACTACTTCCGATCGTTGGTATTTTCGAGCAATTGGATTTACTAGCTTCGGTCTGATCTTCTTTCCTCTTTTACTGGTGGCTGCTTATTGTGTTTATCGGGCAAAGAAGAGTCAGAAAGGAGGTGAGATATGATCAAGAAAGGAAAAACTGTATTTGTCTCGGATGAGGTACTTAAACTTTTGCGCATGCAATCAGAAGTCATATTGTCTCAAGCGAAGATGCTCGAGGAAAGTGTTAAAATCCCTCCCTTCTCTGTGATTAAAAATGGGAAAGTAATAAAGAAAGGAAAAATAGCATGAAAGATCAATCAGAAGAAATTACTAATGTAAGTGTTTATATTGCTGCTTTACAGGCTACTTTTAAGCCTGCATGGGATGCCCGGCATACAACACACTGGTTTACGACCGATGAAGTTTATCAATCTATAAAGAAACTGGATCCGGCGGCCAATATATCGAAAGAGGATATATTTAAAGCAATGACGGACGCCGGATTTAAGTTCCAAAACCGTCCCGGAGCATCGGGATGTGATTTTCGGTGGATGCTTGAACTGAAGTCTTCCAAATAGGCCTGTGCCCGGGAGTATACTTTGGTTAATACTCCCGGATAATTCTTGGATATCGGAAAATTATTGTCTATATTTGACTCAATAAATCATTGATATGGTACTGTTCATTATTTTAATAGTAACTGTTTTGCTGATGCCGTTTTTTACAATGCATCGGTCTTGGATGGAGAAATTCTTATTCTTCATATTCTCTATATGTTTAACTCCCTTGTTGGGAGTTCCTATCTATTGGTATATCTTTCGTCGTTAATATTTGTCCTTTCCTTTCCTGATAGCTTCCAGTAAATTCGCTGAAAATAAGTTCAGCGAATTATGGTCACAGATGAATTAATTAAAAAACGTTTTGTTCACGATACTATCTCACAAGGTATCAATCTGATTTATGAAACCCAAGAGAAGGTAGTTCGTACTTATCTTAATACCCGTTCAGGGAATCTTATGTCATATATCCAACGTAGACCTTTTACTTCTCAAGAAGCGGAGGGTAGACAGGTGTATTACATACGTATTCTTCCTTATTTGCGTTACTTGGATATTCGGTATCGAAAAGGGAGCGACCGTGTATCCCGTCATATTCGTAGTAACTTAGCTCTCTATAACTGTACAGTTTGGGGTGTTCTCTATCATGAAACTTTTCCTGAACTTCGATATGGCTTTACGAAAGAAATTCAGAATACTATTCGTTGTGAACTGGAACAGGCTCTTCAGTATGAACAATCTCAAAACTGGTAATTATGGGAAAAGGCAAACATCTTTCAGAGGATGAGATAAAGTATATTGTCTCTGCAGAAACTTCTAAAGCACAACAAGAGATTCATTCTTTGACAAAGGCGACATCAACTTTGAAAAAAGAAGAACGTGAACGACGGAAGGCTATGATTGAACTCGAAGCACAAGGCAAAAAAAATACGGAAGAGTATCAGAACCTTTCAAAAGAATGTAAGGAATACACTCGGCAAATTTCTGCAAATAATAAGAGAATAGAGGAGCTAAGAAAGAAACTAGACATAAGTGCTATGTCTATGGTTCAGCTTAAAAAACAAGCTAGAGATTTGCGAACTCAATTGGATAACATGTCTCAAGCTCTCAATCCAGAAGAATATGCGAATTTGGAACGCCAGTTGCAAAAGGTGAACGAACGCATGTCCGACTTGAAAGGTAATGCAAAAGGAATGGCAGAACTGGCTAAAGGTGAAGGTACGATATCTGTAATGATGGGTAACCTGTTTACTAAAATGGCGGAATGGGCTGGAAATACTCTTGCGAAGATGAAAGATATAGCACTTGAAGGAGTAGAAATGGCTGAGTCTGCTGATGGTGTAACTAGAGCTTTTCGTGCTATGGATGATGGGACTATGCTTGATAAACTTCGTAAGGCTACAAAAGATACTGTTACGGACTTGGATTTGATGAAAGCTGCAGTTCAAGCTAAAGACTTCCGTATACCTTTAGAGGATCTTGGTAAATACCTGCAATTTGCGCAATTAAAGGCGCAGCAGACTGGGCAGTCTGTGGATTATATGACTCAGTCAATTGTCACCGGACTTGGACGTAAATCAGTTATGATTCTTGATAACTTGGGATTGTCAGCAGCCGAAATAAATGAAGAAATGGCTAAAACGGGAGACTTTATGTCAGCTGTTGCTTCTATTGTTGATAAACAGTTGGCTGCTGCAGGTGATAATTATGTGTCTGCTGCTGATCGAGCTATGCGGAAGAGTGTTGAATTTAAAAATGCACAACGAGAACTAGGTGAGACTTTGCTGCCTTTAAAAGAAAAATGGGATGACGTGTATGGAGGCATGGAAATCGGTACAATGAAACTTGTTGGATGGATAGTGAAACACAGAGCTGCTTTAGTGACATTAGTAACTGCTGTCACTACTTATATTGCAGTACAGAAGATTGCTACCGCCTGGAATGCTAAACATGCTTCAAGTACCATGCTTTCTATTACTGCAGAAAAACTTCAGGCAGTTCAATTGGCTTTATCTCGTAAAGCTTTTCTCGCGAAATTGATTGTGATGGACCTTTATAAGGGTAGATGCAATTTGGCCACAGCAGCAACGGAAATGTTCAATATTGTGTTAAAGGCCTCTCCACTTGGTTTGGTGACAACTCTAATTACTACAGCAGCTGCGGCACTATACTTGTTCGGTAATAAAACATCCGTGGCAGATAAGTCAGTTGGGGAGTTTAATAAACGATTAGCAGTAGAGAAGGCATCACTTAATAATATTTTTGAAGAATTGAAGAAAACAAATCCGGGAACTACTGAACGTTCACGTTTGGTGAAAGAGTTGAATGATAGGTATCCTGATTTGATAGGTAACTATAACCTTGAAAGTGCGAAACTCAAAGAAATAACTCGTGCACAAAATGATGCAAACCAAGCTCTAATTAGTCGTATTGCTACAGAAATGAAAGCAAAGACTATGGCTGATTATGTAGAAAAGAATGTAACTACGCAAATGGAGAAGATAGAGTATTTAATGCTGGAGGCACAAAGCCAAATGGGACAACAGACATTTGCGAAATTGAAACCAGGCTTAGAGGCTTTCTTTAATGAATCATCTAAAAGTATGGTGGATTTTTGGAATACTTTTGGTAAATATTTCCATTCTACATTGAGCAATGATAATATGACAGCTTTCAGAGATGCTTTCATTTCTTTACGTGATGATCAAAAGTCTCTTTCTGCTGGTGTAGATGATATTAATAAGAAATATGAACCATATATCCAGTCGATAAAAACAGTTACTGCGCTTTCTGACGAAGAAATTAAAAAGCAGATGGAAGCTAATTCTTTGATAAAGAAATATGAGAAGGAACGGCAGACTGTACAAGATACATGGAGTGAAGCCAATAAGGATGATATTGAAAAGAAAAATAGAGAACTTGAACGTTTGGACGATTTGATAAAGAAATATCGCGAACTGGGTACTGTTAAGGCTACTTCAGAAGCTGAAAATAAAGCAAAAAAGAAAACAGACGATGAGACTAAAGCCGTTTTAGAAAAAGAAAAAAATATGCTCGGAGAACTCGAACAGCTTCGAATTAATGATTTGAACAAAGAAAAAAATAGTAATCAGTCTTCTTTGAATGCATATAAGCTCTTACTCCAGAATAAGAAAATTTCTCAAGAGCAATATAATATCTTAGAAGTTACAGCAGCTTCCAACCTTGCAGATGAAGTCTTACGAATAGAAACAGAATATCAAGATAAGACGGAGAATCTTACTATCGCAAATCTAGTACTAAAAGAAAAGGTTGTAAAGGATGCTGCAAAAAGAGTTCAGCAATCGGAACAAGATTCTTTTAATAAAAGGTTGCAAGCAGAACAGACTTATCAAACTAATATTGAAGGTATACGTGGTTTTATTGGTAAGGAATTAAGTCCGGAGGAAAAGTTAAAGAGTCAACTTAATATACAACTATCGTTGCTTGATTCTTACTATCAAGCTTCTTTGGAATATGCACGCCAGAATGGTGAAGATGAAACTGAAATTACTAATTTGTATAATAAAGCAAGATATAAATTACAAAAGGAGTACTATGATGAAAAGAATAAGTTAGCAGAAAACTCGGAAAAATTACTTCATGGAATGTCTGGTAATGAGCTGGCTGGAGACGTTGAGAGTTTAGTGAATGCCATTGGCTCAATTCGTACTGCACTAGAAAGTGTTAATGAACCGAATTTTTGGAAAGATTTTGGAGATAATATACTTCAAAATATGAAAACGGCAATTTCTGCTACGACAAAGATGCTGTCTTCAGCTTTTAATACTTTCAAGGACGTTGAATTAAATAATATTGATGAGAAATATAATGCTGAAATAGAGGCGGCTGAAGGTAATTCGGATGAGATTGAGCGTCTTGAAAAAGAGAAGGCACAAAAGAAATTAAATATAGAAAAGAAGTATGCTGATGTACAGTTTGCTATCAAAGTATCTGAAATTATAGCTAGTACTGGGCTTTCTATAATGCAGGCTTTTGCTCAACTTGGTCCGATTGGAGGAGCAATTGCAGCTGCAATGCTGGCAGCAACATCTGTTATTCAGATTACTGCTGCTAATGCTGAACGACAAAAAGTTAAGAATATGACCCTTTCTGGATCAAGTAGTTCTTCAAAAGGATCCGGTCAACGTGTGGCAACTGGTCGTGAAGATGGTGGTAAAATTGATGTCCGCCGTGCTCAAGACGGTAAGTTGTTTGCCGGTGCCGATTATGATCCGGACGCCCGTGGCTTTATTGATAAACCAACTGTAATTGTTGGTGAGGGACCGGCAGGCCGGTCAAAAGAGTGGGTGGCTAGTAATGCCGCCGTCGAGAATCCTACCGTTGGTCCTATCCTTGATATGATTGATAAGTCGCAGCAAGCCGGCACTATCCGGACACTTGACTTGAATCAGGTCATACGATCCAAGATGGCAGGGTTCTCTTCCGGAGGAAGTATTTCACAACCCATTCCTTCAACCGGAACTCCCAAAAATGACGGAAGCGGTGCAGCACTACCTCCAGAATTGATGGAGAAGTTTGCTCATGCTATTATAGATATGAATAAGAACGGGGTAAATGCTTCTGTTGCGTTGAGTGAATTTGAGAAGAAACAGGAACTTCGTGATCGTAGTCGCCAAATTGGTTCAAAAGGATAAAAAATGAAAATAACGAATTTAAAAACGGGAATATCTTATCAATTAGCTCCAGGTACTCAGCTGGAGGTTGAACGTCCTAACTTGTTTTTCAACGAATGGGGAGAGCAAACATTACCTGTTGATATACCTGATTCAGATTGGAATCAGAAAGCATTGGGATATCCTGATATCACAGGAATGCGCAAACTTCCTTCAGATATTCAGGCCACAATCTCTTCCGGAGAATATTTTTCTGCTTGCCGGCAGGCTATTCTGAAAGTGAAACGTAAAAAGACAGTTTCCACTTCATTTTATTTAAATGAAGGGTCGTTTTTATCACAGACAGCAAAGGCTTCTGTGCAAGAAGTGTTTGCAGATGAAACAATCCCAGGAGTGAGTACAGTTCAGCAAGGAATTGACTTTTGTCGTTCTCTATTATCTAATGAACATGAGCATTTTACTATTTTTCCTGTTATAGTTGATTTTGACAATAACAAGCGTTATGTGAATCGGATGGAGAATATGGATGCTTCTGGCAATATTATAGACAGAAGGGTTGAAGGAGCTTTTAATTTTTATAATTCATTTCCTCGTATTGAAGTTGTGGATGATATAAATGTAAAACTGGATCCGGGTTATTATATGAGTCCGTTTATTCGTGCTCCTTATCTTTTACGCCGTATTTTTTCTTTTTGGGGATATACTCTATTAGAGAATTTTTTTGATGTGACAGAACCTTTTCGTAGTATGGCATTTGTCAATAACACAATTGATTCACTTGTCAATGGTGATATATTACTGTCTCATTTGGTTCCGGATTGTATGTGTAGCACCATATTGAATGTTTTCCGAAAGAGATTCATGTGTGAGTTTATTCCGGATGAAGTCAAGAAGACCGTTAGTATTGAATTTTTCAGTGATATAGCTAATATGAAAGCGGAGGTTGATTTTACAAACTGTTTAACCTCCGAGTTAGAGTTTGATGTATCTACATATCAGAAAGTCAGTCTTTCTTCTGAAAGCGTGATTTCTGATGAGTATGATACCTTTGATTCGACTTCTGACCTGAAGGCCAAATATCCTAATGCTTGTTATAATCCTGTAACTGGTTGTTACTGCCGTGTAGGGTATAATGAGAATGGATCACTTGTTCAAGTAATCTGCTCTTCTAATATTCCTTATCTGGATGGGAAAAATACTCTGAAAGAAAAAAAGATTACTTGTCCAGATGCTATGTTCGCAATACTGTCAGAAACGAAAGAAATATTAGGATATTCTCCTTCTGTATACACTCGAACACGAGTTAGCATTCCATATATCGGAGAAGGCCGGTCGCTAAATTCCACTTTGATTGTAAGCGTCGCTTCAAATAATGATGATGAATCTGATGAAATAGCGGCATCTAATAAAGAACAAGTACCAATGTTAGCTTTAGTCTATCATTATCGAGATGGATATAATATTGGTACAAATAGAAATTATACTGTTGAAAACAAGAGGTTTGCGGATTATTCTTTATTATACAATGGGCCGGATGGTATTTATGAGAAATTTTATCGAACTTATGACAATTTATTGAGGAATTCTATGCACCCAGTTAAAGGTGATATCCTTTTGTCCGATCATCAAAAGATGAATATACCGTCTCATCGAAAGGTTATCATTGAGGGACAGGAACTCTTTGTTGATAAGCTTAAGTATTATATTGGAGGGAATAATGAACCTGTTGAATCGACCTTCTATACTACCCGATTATATGAACCTGTAGAAATTGCTATATCTGAAAGCTTACGATTCCCAGCCTTGGCGAATGCTTACTGTTGGAGTGTAGATAAAAAAACTTATGATATTACTGAAGATGAATATAATGCAGAGTTAGTAAAACTGAACTATGGCGCAAGGGACAGCGATCATCTTCCTACAATTTATCCTCCATTCCCGACAAAAGAGCAAGTTGCTGAAGGAAAACTTTATTATGAACGTTCTTTTGCATATTATCAGGATCATAGAACAGGACCACGTACATTTCATCGTGTCGTGGCAAAACTTCGTCCTATAAAAACTCCTTACTAGCTTAAAATAATGTCCTTTACTCTGTTGTATGCTTCTACTAATTTTGATACAAAAAAGAAGAACTATGACCATTCTCCAACAACCTGATCCACTATCATTAAGTGGAAATATCAAAGAATTCCGCATTGGCACTACTACAACAATCTCCTTTAGACTCTTACAGGGAGGTGAGGAGATTGTGGCTCGGAGTTATGAGCCGGGTGCGGATGCTATCGTTATTATTAATATTCGGGATATTATCCATGACCGTTTGTCTTTCCTATTCAATAATACTTCAATGGTATATGAACAGAAGACAATTGTTTCTACTTTTAAGGCACTACTTTCAGGTACTGAAGTGGACTTTACTGCCATCCGTTGCGGAGTCGATATGCTTGCTGATACTCCAGCCAACTTTCTTCTTCAGAACTTTCTGACCTGGCAACCGAATGTAAAGCCTGTCACATATTACTCTCCTGAATTTCTGACGTATTATGCCGTCCAGGAATGTAGGGTAAAACTTCATGCCTATTTTACTGATGAGTCAGCTACAATTATATCACAGAGCGATTTGATATTGGCTGATCTGACTAAAGGGAAAGCTTATACAATTCCTTTGCAATATGCTTCTGTTGTAGGAAAGCTAGGTGATAAAATGCCGGCTTATTATGATGTTTGGGTTGAAGATGCGGAAGGGATACGGCTGTCGTATGTACAGCGGTATTATGCTTCAGATATGAAATCAGAAACCGAGCAATGGGTATTATTTGAGAATTCACTTGGTGGCATTGATACGTTTCGTGCGTATGGTTCTACGGCTTTCACTGGAGAACATACGCATAATATTGCGGAGATCGATGATATATCTCTTGAATATCGTGTTGATACTGCTCGTAAATTTCAAAAGGATACGGGATATTTGAATAAGAAAGAACGTACCTGGCTGCTTGACTTTTTCCCGTCTTTGAAGAAGTATTTATATACAGGAGCCTATATCCGTTCAATTATTGTTGTAGAAAGTAATGTGACTTATACAGATAAGGAGTTACCAAGCAACTATACTTTTACTTATAAATTCGCTGATGCCAAACCTTTCCTGAACCTGCAAAGGTCAGATACTCCAACAGATGCACTTGAAATTGTTGTGCCTGAAGTTGGTTCTTTTACAGTGCCCCCTCGACTTATTGAATTCCCTCGCCTACCACTGTCCGAGGGGGCATTATTTCCTGTTCAAGACCCTTTTTCTGAAAACTGGAACGTAACGACTGCAGGATCCTTGGGGGATTTTATTACAGAGCGAATTGCGAAGGATTATGGTGGGGGAGGAGGAGTTGGACACCAACATAATAATATTGACTTATTGCAATTGATGTCTTATGCTGCAGAGTATTTATTAGTTTCGGGAAAGAAAATAAAAGCGGGGTATGCGGATAAGGCTGGGGGGATTGATGGACTAGAAAAGATATATCTGGCCAAGAACCGACCTGATGTAACAGAGTATCTTTTAGAATTTTTGGGCGGTATTAAGGTCTTGAATGGACTGGCTGTTGATAATGTGACAGTTTGGGAGGACTTATTGATTGATGGACATCTTTTCTCTTTTGAATATGCCGAAAAACTACTGGGATGGATGATTACTGCGAATGGGGATATTGATGCAAAGTCTCTTCGCTTACGTGATTTTCTTGAAGTTCCCGAACTGCGCTACAACCGTGTATCGATTGTTTCGGGTGAGGAGTGGAATGCACCAGGAGGTGGTGTAATTGAATCGATTGATATTGAAAATAGAATAATTTACTTGAAGCTGGAACCGGGAGAAACTGCACAAATCGAAATTGATGATATTTGTAAAGGGATATTTAATAATGAAACCGGATTCCAAACGGCTTATTTTCGTATTACAGAGCAATTAGGAGAATCAACTTTCAAATATGTTCTTCGAAGCGAGTATTCTTTCCATCCTTGTAAGGCTATGCATTTTGTCGCGTATGGTAACTTTACGAATGAAGATCGGCAAAGGTCGAGTTACTCAACACAAAGTTATGTCCGTTATCTGACGGGTGTTAATGGTTGGGAGATTACAAAGGAAATGATTGCTATGCAGTTAGGCGACTTGTCTAACTTGAAGTTGTTTGGTATCGAAATGACCGGACATAGTGCGTATCTCCGTAATGTATATATGACCGGAGTTATCAAACAGATTTCCGATGATGGAGTAACAGAAAGCCGCGTCCCCTGTTTTAAGGGAGAGTGGAAAGCGGGGGGGTATTATTACTATGATGAAGTAACTCACAATGGTTCGTCATGGTTATGTATTTCAGATAAGCCTACAACGCAAGAACCGGAGGAAGGTGCTACAGACTGGCTTGAAAAGTCGGCGGCGGGTAAAGATGCGGTAGTAGTTAATATAATGAGTAGCAATGGGAATATTTTTCAGAACGGCTCTGTGTCTACTACATTAACCGCTTATGTGATAAAGGGAGATACTGATATTACAGATAGTGTTCCGGATTCCCGGTTCTCATGGGAGAAAGAAAGTAATAACGATGATACCGATAAGATATTTAATGAGGCGCATGTCGGGCACGGGCATGTGTTGACACTTACCTCGGATGATGTTTGGGGACGTGCTACATTTAACTGTATTGTGAATTTGTAAAACTTCTAAATTATGAAAATAAAAGATTGTATAGCTTTTGCAAAGTGTGTGCGTAATCCTGACTCGCCTTTGACTGTAGATGCTCAAACAGTTCATGGAGAGAGTTCCATTTGCGCATATCACCAAAATGAAGAATTATCTTCCAAAGATGTTTGTTCTCCAAAAACAAAGGTGACATTGTCGCAGATAGATTTGAGTAAATTTCCCGATGGTAGTCGGGTTCTGCAAGTTGGTCCGCCACTGATAATAGATATTCCCGACAGTTATATTGAGGCTGTCCGAAATTCGCCATTAGGCAGTGACAAGCAACCTCCTTGTAACTGTTTAGAAGATAGTCGGGAGACATACTACAAAATTCAATCAAGTTTTTTAATTGGTAAATCGAAGCTAGATGGCACATAGCTTCCTCAAACCAGATTAAACCTGATATTTCTCCTGTAGACGCTCCGTTGATTAGGCTATGACAATATTCATGTGAGAATTGATATACCCATCTCCACCATTCATCGCCTTGCGTACTTAAAAATATCAAGTGTCCGTTAGGAATTTTATTGCATTGAGGGTCTCCTGGACGATATTCTATCATACATAGAGTTGACATATCTACTGATTTCTCTAATGACAATGCAAAGTCATTCTGGATGTTAACTAATAGTTCATGAACGATTTCTCTATTGTATATACCGAAAGCATCATCGATGGGCATGAATATATTTGATGCAATATTAGAAAATGCTGACATAATAATTGAAATTTTAAATGTGACGAAACAAATGTAGTAATAATAATAGAACGCTCTACATCTTGAATAATAAAGTTTTAAATGTGACAATTTTCAACTACCCTTTGTAGGCGTTTCTTATTTAGATAATAGTATTAACAACTTAATGAACTAAAATTATGCCAATCGCAAGAGGTCAAATTACCATCGTCGATTTGAACGACGCAAAATCAATGAACATGTATCTAGGCTCTAATCAGCCTTTGACGCAAATCTTTAACAAGGAAAACAGCACCTATGTACCGAACTATACGGTTTCTCCTTTCCTTGTCATTACCCCTGAAATGTATGTATCCGGAACGACAACAAACGTAATCAGTCGTTTAAAAGCTGCTCCTGCCTATACAGTGAATGGAGGTGCAATCACTGCATTCGGTGGTACTGTTGCCGCTACTGCGCCGTATGCGTTGACGCTTAAGAACAATATGACATCTGTATCGCAGATGAAGGTCGAATGCTCCGGTATTTATGTTGATCCGGATACGAAGTTAGAAACTCCTGTCAAGGCAGTTATCAACTACACTAAAACTGAAAATGCCGGACAGCTTATTTGTGCTATTGCGTATGCTCCTGCCGGTAATGTTTTCAAAAACGATCAGTCTTCAACTTTAAAAGCGCATTGTGACATGTGGCGGGGTAGTAGTATCGATGCTGATAAGGTTGCATATCAATGGTTTAAATTGAAATCTGATGGTACCTGGGAATCTTTGGCAGCTTCCAATTCATACGGCATTACGGGTACAACAACTAATGAGATCACCATCCCGGCAAGTGCTGTCTTAAATTTCGAGTCTTTCAAATGTGAGATCAAGGATACCGATACAGCATCCGGAACCTATAACACAACAGTGAGCGATATTATTTCGTTCTCCGATCTTTCCGATCCGTATATAGTGGAAGTATCTTCCACAACGGGGGATAAGTTAGTAAATGGCCAAGGAAGTACGACTATCAATGCCAAGGTATGGCAAAATGGGGAAGCATTCACCGATAGTGCTGCTGATACCAAATTTGTATTTTCTTGGAAGAAGTACAATAAGGATGGTACACAAGATACGGCTTGGGGAACTTCCGGTGTAAAGACTGGAAAAACCATTACCGTCACTGCTGCCGAAGTCGATGTAAAAGCGACGTTTGTAGTTGAATTATCACTAAAATAATAGTATGATAGTAGCAAGAGGACAAATAACGATTAGCGTAACGAAGGACGGGCAATATCCCGCGCAGGAGTTCGCAAAGTCTACATCTGGCACGGTTGCGCCTACAAGTGGGTGGAGTAAAACTCCGCCCGCCTGTGGTACAAACGAATATTTGTGGATGCGCACGGGTATTGTTATCCCTCCGGCTACGTCTCCCGTTTCGTGGACTACAGTTCGCATTGGTGCAATAGATGGGGCAACTGGGGCTAAAGGTGACAAAGGTGAAACGGGACCGACCGGATCGCAAGGTATTCCCGGTACATCGCAGTATTTTCATGTGAAGTACTCCGCTAATGCGAACGGCAATCCTATGAGTGATACTCCTAATACCTACATTGGTACAGCAGTTACAACAAGTGCGGCCGCTCCGACTGCTAACACGTCGTATAAATGGGTACAGTTGAAAGGTTCGCAGGGCATCAAGGGAGATCAAGGTATCGCGGGACCAACCGGAGCGGATGGTAGAACAAGTTATCTGCACATCAAGTATAGTGACAACGGTACGACCTTTACGGCAAATGGCGGCGAGACTCCTGGTGCTTACATCGGCCAATACACCGACTTCACGGCGGCAGACAGCAATACGTTTTCCGCTTATACCTGGACGAAAGTCAAGGGCGACAAAGGAGATAAAGGCGACAAGGGAGATACGGGTGCAACCGGGCTTCCCGGTGCTCTAATCCGTCCGCGCGGTGAGTGGAAAGCAAATACTAACTACGTCAATAATACGCAGTATCGGGATACGGTTATCTATAACGGAAATACTTATTCATGCCGGACGGGTCATACTTCTGGGAGTTCTTTCGATGTAACGAAATGGACTTTGTTTAACGAATTTATAAATGTCGCTACGCATTTATTAGTAGCTCAAAATGCAACGATCGATATACTCGGTACGTCTGGTCTGTTTATCGGTAATCAAGCAAAAACGCAAGGTTGGTTAATGACAGGCGGTTCGATTAAGCACAATATAACCGGGCTTGAATTGACAGCAGACGGAAAATTATCACTCCCTAAAACAGGTGCGATATTGGTTGGAGGGAAGACGTTTATCAGTGATGGAAAGATCGTCGCTGATTTTATCGATGTAAACAAACTCGTTGTAAAACGAATAGAAGCTGTTGATGGCACTATTGGAGGCTTTAAGATTTCTGCTAATAGTATAGGGACAGGTTCTACCAGTATACCAACTATAGATAAAAAGGAGATGTTCCTTTACGATGATATGATTGGTTTTAATAGTAAAAATAGGCAAGTTATTGTAGGTCCGTTTAGTACAATGGGAGTCGATTATTTAGGAAGATTCTACGATCACCGTTCAAGACCTTATGATATAAATAGGGGTGTATCTATTAGTGTAACCGGAGGACGAGATAACATAGCACTTGCTATTGATGGTGGCATTGTAGTTGATGGTCAAAGAGGTATTGATGAGTTTTTCAGCTGTGCTGCCGTTTGGAATAATGGAAGGCAGCAGACTCGCGTGTTGCAGTTTAAAAATGGCATTTTATATAATGCATATTGGGGATAATAATCAAATCACATAATTATGAAAATAGACTTTAGAGAAATTCAAGTAAAAGACATCGAAGGGAATAACAGTACTGTCGATATTGCAAAAATGTTAGGCAATGCGATCTATCAGAGAACTGCCGACTTGGGTGAGTTGGAATTAGCTCAAAACATCTACAAGAACGGTGAAGTAGAAGTATCTCCCGAACAGGCGGAAAGTATTAAAAAATATGTGAGTACGGGGTTCGTCGCTTTTGTTCAGGTAGCGGTAAATAAAGCGTTGTCTTAATTCTGTTGGACAGTAGGACAGTAGGTTTAAGATTTAAGTGTTTACGATTGAAAATAATATTGCTCCGGAAGTAAACCGGAGCAATATTATTAAAAGGCATCTTCGTAGTTCTTGATGAGAGCGTTCGCTTCTTGAATATCATGTGGAGTATAGATATCGGTCATAAGTATGCTGCTATGTCGGGCCTGATCCCGCACGCTTAGTGTATCATAATGCCGTAGCATATTGGTTATGCCGGTATCTTTGAGTGAGTAAAACTTGTATCGCTCCGGAAACTTTAGGTCCGGTCGCACATGGCGTGACCACCAGTCTCTGAACATTTTTTCTGATTTCTGTTTCATCCCTGGTCTGAACCCATCGGAGAATAAAAAGCAGTTGCTTGGCATATTAAAAATATTGAGGTCCAACATTAGGTGAATTACCTTGGCCGGCAAAGTAATAGTACCATCTTTTTTATTTTTTGATATCGTGTCTGGAAGAAAGATCGTTTGTTTGGCCAAGCTTATATTGGAAAGTTTGAGCTTACTCATTTCAGCCGGACGGATGAAGCAATAATATAAGATATAGCTGGCTAAAAGGAAATGGGGATTCTTTTCTTTGAGATATTCCGTCAGCTTTATCAGTTCCTCTTTTGTTAGTTGCGTCCGGATTTTCTTTTTCCCTTTTCGGCCAATGACACTTATTCCTTCAGTAGGATTTTTAGTGAGATAATTCCGTTCCACACAATATGATGAGAACGATCTTAAGAATCCAAGATAGTTGTCCCGGGTGAATGCTGTATTATCTCTGGTTATATATACTTCTTCTAGGAGCATGACACAAAAATCTTTGTTGAATTGATAGATATAGGTAATAGGAATTTCTCTCCCTTGGTTATATAGCTCCATATTGCGGAGGTAGGAAGAGTAAGATTTTAAGGTTTCCGGACGGTAATTACCGTCACGAAGCATCTTGTAAATGTAAGTGCGGTATTTATCAATGATATCCTTGAATAAGGTATAGGCGTTTCCCTGCTCCTGCTCGATCCAGGGGTTCCAACCGAGTGAGAGTTTTTCAGATATCCGGATCATATAATCCTTTGCGTACTTTCTACGTTCGTTTGCTCTCTTGATAAAATTAAGTTTGATTTTCTTTCGTCGCATTTCTCCTTTTGCAGGATCGAATGCATAGAAGTCAATGTACCAATCATTTCCAGTATGTAGGACCGGAGGAGTGAAACCTTGAATTTCCTTAAGTGAAGACATTTTTTTTTATTTGTTTTCGCTGCCTTGCGAGAACAAATCCGTTTATACCCGCCGTCCCGATTTCGTCCCGGCTGTTATTGAAAAATCGGGGTTAACTCTCTGATAATCAGTTAGTTAACCCCGATTTTGTCGGAATGAGGCGACTCGAACGCCCGACCCCTACGTCCCGAACGTAGTGCGC